>JAANMW010000023.1_pt1 | contig 136346 bp, 187 predicted proteins | sample 7279671 | NCBI WGS metagenome assembly JAANMW01 (sample SAMN14094541, study PRJNA606508) | bioreactor metagenome | isolation source: A lab-scale SPAN reactor treating ammonium-rich wastewater day 247 | place: Ireland: Galway | collected 2017-09-19 | reverse complement strand
TGTTGCTCCAACCTGGATCGTTCAACCAATCCTCATGAGCAGGAGTCTTTTCACTAAAGATGCCCGAAAGGCCATTATTGTTGACTTTTTCGTTGTAGACGTACCAGAGTCCTACTCCCAGGACCACGACTGCAACGTACAAGATATTCCTGTTTTTCATTTTGTCCTCCTAACAAAGAGATTCCATGAAAGAACAAAAAATTACACGCCTGCTGGCGTTCGCGGTTCTATGTCTTTTGATCTTCCAGTCAGACGTATTTAGTGATGAACCCGACGAAAAACTGCACAATGAATGTCTTTATCCAACTGTGGGCATCGGGGCAACTAGCAACCTTTACCAGAAGTCTTTTGAAAATGAATCCTCTGCTCATGGAAGTGGCGTAATCATTCGTTGTGAGAAGCATAAGGATCATTATCACAATGTCGTTGTGACCTGTGAACACGTTGTAGCTAGTCGCAGTCAAGTTAGCGTGCGTGTTGCCAAGTACAAGGACTGGTCGGAATTCACAGGATGGGACGACTATCCAGCGATGATTGTTTCCGAGGACAAAGAGCGTGACTTGGCGATCTTGTTGTTCATTACCAAGAAGAAAATGCCCGTCGCCAAGATCAACATGGATAACAAGCTCTTTATCGGCAGTGATGTGTTTCACATAGGAGCGGGCCTGGGAGATCAACCTCGAATTGATTATGGCAAAGTGACCTCCGTTAACGCCAAGTTAAGCGTTATGAGGCTGGCTGGATTGCGAGTGAATTGCTTTATGGTGCCCGGCGATTCGGGTGGACCTTTGTATAACTCGAAAAATGAAGTGATTGCTTTTTCACAAGCGTTGCGAGCAGTGCCTTCGGGTTTGGGTCAAAGTCGATTCTTAGGCAACTTCGGATTTGCAATACCCGTAAGTCGATTGAAAGAAATGCCGGATGTGAGTTACGTGTATGACCACGAAAAAACCATGCCAGTTTTGGCTTATGATTTCCTTCATGCGATGGAATATGACTTCAGTTATTTTCCTGGGTGGAGCAAAGAGAAATAGGCTCCTTTCTTGATATATACCAAAAAGAAAGGTCAGGAAGGGGTTTATGAAGACATTTTTTGAAAGCATTCAAGAGAAGCAATTCGTAGAAACTGCCCAAGTGTTTTGCACACGTTTGGCGTCTTATGGAGTTCGCCCGACAGCTTTTGTCGAATGGTATCAGGATGAAGGTTGGGCACGTCCTGATGCAGCAGTGGATTGGTTCCTACATGAAATGGGAGATATGCGGAAAGCTCCTTGGCATCATGCTTATGATCCAAATGTTGCCAACCCGCAAGCCGCCCCCGCTGCCCAACAGCAGCCTACCCAACCTCAAATGCCCTCAGCAGGAGCCGGAACAGCCCAACCTGATCCAACTTTTTCTGCCGACGTTCAAACTGCTGTTCAAGCCCTGGCTGCATTGCAAAAATTACCACCCATCAATGGTCAAGAGACATTCTTGCAAAAGCATCAATTGCAGCACGCTGTTAATAGCTTGATGCAATACATGAGTGCGTTTGCAGGACAGATGCCGCAATCTCCGGCACAGCCGCAACAGCAAACACAACAGCCCGATGCCCAGGGACAAAAAGGCAAAGGCATGTGGGACAAAGCAAAAGCGTGGATGGGTTCGCAAAAGGATTATTGGACACACAGCAAGGATTTCCGTAACTGGCGACAGAATAATCCTGACGGAAAGGTAGGCGATTACACAGCCCAAAACTACCAGAACCGTTTGAATAGGGAAGGCTATCATGTCACCCTTCAACAGATTCGAGAGCATTTGATTAACGAATGCGGTTTTGACCACGATGACTTTACGGCACCACGACAGTCCATTTTCTTGGAACGAGTTGCCATGCGTCGTCGTATCACCGAGATTGCTGATTACATTGATCCAGCCGTGTTCGCTGAGTGGTACATCGAAGAGGGTCAGTATTACGATGATCCCATTGAACTTGAAAATGCCATTGGTGATTTCTTTGGCAAAGTTGGTGGGGCAATCAAGGGTGCATGGGATGGCATTAGCCGAGGTTGGAAGGCAACTGGATTTAAGCAGGAACGACAGAAGCGTGATGAGGCCATTAACGCTGCATTGCAGGCTCTACAAAGACTACAAACCACACATGGCGAATACATGAAGTCAGTGCCGGGTGGTGCCAACATTCTGCCACACTTGGATCAAGTATTGGCGGCTCTCAAGAAGGCAGCGGGTATTCAGCAGCAACAAGACGCTCAGGCTGATGCCGCAGGCGGGGCCGGAGAGGGAGACAATAGTGCGGAAGCCGAGCCAGAAGCAGGAGCCGATGCTCCGGCTGATTCTGTGACAGACCCATTGGCTGATCCAGAGGCTCAACAAAACGCCCAAGACCCTGCTGTCCAACAGGCCGCTGCTCAAGCTCCTGTTCGGGGCAATGCGTTACAAGACGGTAATGCTTTAGCGACACACGTTCTCAACAATGTCAACTTGGATGAATTGAAACAGAAGTGGCAAGGCACTGACGCTGCTATTGGCTTAGAAGATTTGCAAAAATCTGGTCAATTGGATGCCAAAGTTAAGGAATGGGCAGCCGGGATTGCATCCAAGATGAACAAAAAAGGCAACAGTTGGGATCAGAGAATGCATGATAAAGTGCATGAGGACAAGCGAGACTGGTCTGTTGTCTTAGGAAGTCTGAAGGGCTTCTTGAAGGCACATGGAGCGACTGTCAGACAACAACCTGCTGCCCAACAGGCTCCCACACAACAACAAGTGCCACAAGGTTATGGTCAAGATGGAGCTACGGCACCTAACGGATCAGATGGTTCCAATGGTGGATGGGGCAACGATGCCTATGACATGCTATCCCACACCTTGTATCCTTCGGACCAACAATTAAGGGAAGCTCTGGAAGCAAGATTCCAACGAGCCAAGCTACGATTTAACCGATAGCAGATCGGATGAATTGCACAGCCAAATCCGCCTCACCCTCGCTGAATGTCAGATGGGGTCTGAGGCGGATTGATTTTTCCCCACAAGGTAACACGGTGCATGTTCGTTTGAGTTTCTCAACCACAGTGTTTCGGGCCATCGCGTTATCCAAGTCGAAAGCTATCATTAAGCCTCTGCCACGAACATTGCTAATCCGAGGGAGTTTCCTCAGTTCATTGAGTAGGTAGTTACCTACCACTCTTGCGTTATCAACAAGGTTGAAGTCGTTGATGGCGGCAGCAATGGCAACGAAACGAAGCATGTCAACATTGTTGCCTCCCCATGTTGAGTTGATGCGACTACTGACTTTGAATACGTTGTCTTTTACCGTGTCGATGCGAGTGGTGGAACAAAAGCCGCAGACCTGGGTCTTCTTGCCGAAAGCGATCATGTCAGGCACTATGCCGTAATGTTGATACGCCCACATTTTTCCTGTAAGTCCAAGTCCGGCTTGAACCTCATCAAGAATCAGCATGGCATCGTACTCGTCTGCGAGTCGGCGTAGCTCTTTGAAGTATTCCGCCCGGAAATGGTTATCACCCCCTTCGGCCTGGACGGTTTCTAGTAAGATTGCTGCTACATTGCCACGCTTGAGAGCGTTCTCCGCTTGCTGGAGGCTGCGAGTCTCCAGGTCTGCGACTTGTTGAACCGAGTTACCATTTGTCTTCGGATTTATAATACGGGTCCAGTCGAACTTTGGAAAGTACGCTGTTTTGTTTGGAACAGTATTTGTCAAAGAAAGTGTATATCCGCTACGACCATGAAATGCTTGTTCCAGGTGGATAACATCCAAATGGTTCACATCGTTGGGAGCGAGGCCCATTTTCTTGGCTTTCCAGTCGAATGCGGCCTTTAGTGCATTTTCAACAGCCAGGGCACCACCTTCGACAAAGAAAAAGTGGTGGAAGTCCGGGGCAATGGACGCGAACATCATCGTGAAATTGGCGGCAACTGTCGAATAGTAATCGGAGTTGGCAAATTTATGCAGGCCGACAACCTTGAAGTCATCTTCGAGGGCCTTGAGATAAGGATGGTTCCAACCTAGAGCTTGGCTGGCGAACTGTGACGCAAGGTCCAAATAGGACTTTCCAGTCACAGCATCAACGAGCCAAGAGCCTTTGCTGTTTTCGTAGTCGAGAACAATACTTTCTCCGTCGCCGATAGTATGTTTCCGCATAATATGGCGAACTGCATTTGCCTGAACCATCTTAAATCCAACCTGTCTTTGTAGCTTCTTGAATATCTCTGGTCGTTACTTCACGACCGAGAAAGTCTTGGACAGATTCCAGAAAGTGCCGCTCAATATCGCGTTGTGCCGCGATGAAATATTCACGCCCCATTTTCCTGGCTTCTTCCAATGAAGAAAGATCGACAGACCAGTCGAGCATTTCTCCATCAATGAAAATGGCGTTCTCCACGCCGCCGCTTCTCATCCGAGTTTTTACTTCAAATCGTTTCTTTGGATTGCCATCTTTATCCAAAGGACGTTGTTCTTGGTCAGCCATGATTCAATATTATACCCTTTTTACCTAAATAAGCATATGGAATTCAACACTTGGCTACGCACCGACGAGACTACGTTGCCTGCACTATATCAGAGTACGGTGGACGCATTTCCCCGCACAACGAAGCGTCAGCACTCAACAGACTTGGTGCGTATCACAGAAATGGATTGGGTTCCATACCTTGGTGTCAAGACCTTGTTTCTCAAGGGTTTGGCCCAAAGCGGAGAATCTGGCAAGGAATATACCCCAATTGTGGTATTCAAAGGGGTTCAATACCATGCCAGTCGCACTCCTGGATTGGTAGAAATTACAGCAAGCGATGGGCAAAACTATTTGCTCGAAAAACTGAAATATTCCAATAATGAAGTTCTCGTTCGCTGCAATTGCCCGGACTTTAAGTGGCGATTCAACTACTACGACCACCTTGACAAGTCCCTTTTCGGCAGGAAGCGGGCGGCATATGAAGCGACTACGGGTCGGCCTCCAGCCAATCCAGGGGAAATGCCCGGAATGTGCAAGCACTTAATCAAGTTTGTACGGGTGATTCAACAATCTGGAATTTTGGAGGACTGAGGATGACTAACCACAACGAATTCGGTATTCCCGATCTCTCTCTGGTGACAATACGCCAGATGGCGAATGAATTGAAACGAAGAGAAAATGTTTGCTTCGCGTTGGTCTGGATGGAAGACAGCGAAAGAGACAATATCGCCATCGAGGGTAGCGGAAACCCGACGCAAGTTGTGGGCCTCCTAACCAGAGGTACGCACATGGCAATTGAATGGGCTGACCGGAACATTAAGTTCCAGAAGCCAGATCAAGGCCAATCAGAAGGTGAGTAATCGGTGAAAAATACAACCGATTGCATATATATCCGTATGTGCATAAATGCATAAAAAAACGAGTGTTACACCACGCATGTAACACCCGTTTTCGCTTAATTAGAAAGGCTTATAAGGATGAGCCAATTCTTCCCGTAGCAGATATGAAGCCTCTGCAAAGGCTTTGAAAAGCGTCGATGAGCAATCGACGCTTTTTTTCTTGCTATCTCAAGATAGTGTCTTAGACACCTTTCTTGACCAAGCACCAGTTAACAACCGCGTTGTTAGCGGCGGTCACAGTGAAGGACCATGCGTCCGTGTTGGCAACGGCTGCCAAAGCAGTCGAAACGTAACCAGCGGTTGCACTGTTAGTCTGCAAGAAAACCATGTAGTCGGATACAGCACCAGTCGGGGCTGGAACTTCGATAACGCCAGTGGTTCCAGAAAGAGTCTCAACGCCAGCGGCCACAATCTTCGGGCCGATTAGCTTGTTTACTCCGAGGCTCTGATGCTCAGAACCCTTCTGATTACCGGCTACCGATCCGGGACCACTAACACCTGTTACACTTGTTGCTCCCATGTCGATCTCCTTTATGGAACGAAAATGTTGTTCGTAAAGGTAGATATTCTTGGGTAGATATTTTCCCCATTTTCACGTCGGCATTTTGGAGAAAATTTATCCAAAGGACTATATACAAATATGACATACCAAATCGGACCCGAAATGACGCATAACCAGAAGCAAGTGCTTTACGGCACGGTCTTAGGGGGATCGTCTATCATCAAACCCAAACGAGGACGCAACTGCTACCTAGCCATGCGGGATCGCAACCACGATTGGTTGGCTTACAAAACATCCGAATTACGCCCATTTTTCAAAATGGACAAGGGCGTCATCAAGCAGGACAAGACGACATTTCGTTGTTATTCTGTGGCATATCCCATATTCAACGATGTGCATGATGACTTCTACGACGAGGACGGCAAGAAGATTGTCAAGAAGTCAGTTCTCGACTTGCTAACAGACGTAGCATGGATGGTGTGGTTCGTAGATGCTGGTCGCAAGAGCAAGCGTAAAGCCTACTTGCGTACACAAAAATTCGGTGAAGAAGGCTCGGAGATTATTGCTCAATACTTCAACGAGTTGGATTGCGAATGTAAGGTTCACACCACCCGTGGTAGATATGAGATCGTTTTCAGCAATCAAGGGGCGGTAGAGTACCTCAGTACGATGCTACATCGTGCCCCGAAGTTTATCCTGGAGGGATTAGATCAGGCCAGTCCAGAGTAAAAGACCAGTCTTCATGCGGACCAACAACGGTCGCTGACTTCACTCGACTTGTGGTTAGCGTCCGTTTGTTCTCGTACAAAAACTCCATGCACATCATGAACCCGATCCAGGCGGGGCGGAAAGTGCTGTCTAAATTTGATCCCTTAAAGAAAGCCTCAATAGGGGCAGGCACAAATCGACCTCCCCGGAGAATCACTTGTTGTTGGTCAACAACGATGATCGTGTAAGTCGAGTTTTTGGTTTCTGCGACTATCTTCGTGCCGGGTTTTAATCGCTTCAGATCAATACCGGCAATGTCGTCGATATTCTCAGCAAGCCATTTTTTTAACCAGTCATTCATGTATAATCACTTGTGTATGCCCTTTCCATTATACAGGAGCAATCATGAAGAATTACTGGTTGGAAAAAATTGCTGAACGCAAGTTGGAAGCGTTGTTGGCTGACGCAATTTGCGTGTATGTTTTGCCGCCCGGCTCCAATCGCACGTTCGATGTGGACCAAAATTTCTGCGTAACCACGGAAGATATTCGTTTGGAAGAAACGAATACGCAATAATGATTCGCCCCAGGAATAGATACCTTGGTCTGGTCTATTTCTTGGGGATTTCATGGAAGACGCGATCATTATCTCAGATATTCACTTAGGCAGTGACGTGTGTCAAGCCAAATATCTGGAAGATTTTTTGCAGAATATTGAGACAAGAACCCATGAATTGATATTGAACGGAGACGTATTTGATTCATGGGATTTTCGACGACTGAAAAAACACCATTGGCGTGTTCTTTCAGCCATCAGGAGCCTTTCGGACAAAATCAAGATTACCTGGATCAACGGTAATCACGATGGTCCCTCGGAAATTGTTTCCCATTTATTGGGAGTAGAAGTGACCGAGGAGTACACATTAGAGAGCGGCGGCAGGGCCATACTTGTTTTGCATGGTCATACATTCGATGAGTTCATTAGCGACCATCCCTGGGTAACTCATATTGCCGACTGCGTTTATAGGATCATTCAGAGAATTGATCCTTCTTTTTGGCTCGCTAAATTCGTTAAGAAATCGAGTAAGACTTACCTGCGATGCTCGGAGAAAATAGAAAGACGAGCAGTCAAGTATGCAAAACTGAAAAACCTGAATGCGGTTTGTTGTGGGCACACTCATTTAGTTGTGGACCACCCCGGAGACATCGGTTATTTCAATAGCGGGTGTTGGACAGAACTGCCGTGTACTTATCTTTCGGTTAAGGATGGTATTGTCACAGTTCAAACCTACGAGGTACAAAATGAAAAATCATTGGTTGCAGAAACGAGAAGAGAAGTCGAGCAAGTTCAATCAAAAGTTGCTTGATGAAGCCAAGGCGTGTGAAAAGGCTTGGGAGAATGCAATGCTTTGTGGCGGGGGCGGTCTATGGGATTGGCAGCAAAATGCTGTGGCTATTTACCTAGACGGACAGAGATTAAAGAATGAGCAAGATAGTAATAGCGACGGATGCGTGGGAACCTCAAGTTAATGGCGTAGTTCGCACACTCAAAAAGACTGTTGAGCTTTTGGAAAACAAAGGACACGAAGTTCTCGTTGTCCATCCAGAAATGTTCGATACAGTCAAATGTCCTTTCACAATCGACGTGAGATTGGCAACGAATTGCACATGGGATTTTGTGTCACGCACAATTGAACGTGGCGATAGCATTCACGTATCGACCGAAGGCCCTATTGGATGGGCTTTCGTTCGGTACTGTCGGCGAAAGAAAATTCCATTCACAACTTGTTATCACACAAATTTCCCTGAGTACCTAAAGAAACAAGCCTATCTCCCCATGTGGCTCACCAAATGGTACATTCGCCGGTTTCACCTGGGATCGAGCGGCATCATGGTTGCCACCAATACCCTGAAGAAAAAACTCAACGGATGGGGTTTGACTTCGCCTAAGAAGATATGGTCCCGTGGCGTAGACCTGGGTTTGTTCTATCCAAGAGAAAAGACCATCCAGAGCGATAAGCCTATCGCTCTTTATGTTGGCAGAATTTCCACCGAGAAGAATATCGAGGCATTTCTTGATCTCGATAACGATGTTGAGAAGTACGTCGTGGGTGATGGTCCGCTGCTCAACACACTCAAAAAGGCTTATCCCAAAGTTCATTTCACCGGGGTTCTACACAAAGAAGAATTGGCTCAAATGTATGCCAATGCAGACGTGTTTGTATTTCCGAGCAGAACCGATACGTTCGGCTTGGTGGTAATCGAAGCTCTGGCGTCGGGAGTGCCTGTGGCAGCGTATCCAGTAGAAGGACCAGGAGACATTTTGGCCGGGTGGGAGAATGTCGCGGGGCAGGTTTCTGAGAACCTGGGCGAAGCTGTGGATGCTGCTTTGAAATGTTCCGCCAAGGATTGCCGGACTCTGGCAGAGAAATTCACTTGGCAATCCTCAGCGGAGCAATTTATTCAAAACCTAGTTCCGTTTACTTGAGTTCAAATCTGAACCCTGGAACATTGACTCGCACGCTAGAAGGACAGTAGTCGTTGTAGTAGTGCGGGCGTCCACAAGTGCAGTCGTACTTACCAGTTCGATACCCACCATTGTAGATGGGGCAGTTGCCCATTCTGCACGGACGGTTGTAGTATCCATCCCAATAACCATGCCAGAACCTCTCATTGGAGTGGTATTGAGGATGGTAGTAACGACGCTGGTAAGGATTCACTCTCACGTCAACATTTGGGTTGACTCTCACATGAACATCATCATGACGACGATCATGGTGATGGTGACGATAACCACGGTGGCTATCGTGGTGGTGATTTCGGTTGCAATTGACGATCCAATTGCCCATGAAGAATACGCCAATTACGGCGGCGATCCCAATGACAAAGATCATCAAGGTGTTGTTATTGTTGTTATCCAAGGTATACCTCCTGTTTCCTACTAACCATTGATATATACGCTCTTGAGTTATAATTCATTGAAAGGAAACTTCAATGCGTTGTAACCCAAGAGTCTACTGGACGATAGAGTTTTATGATCGACACAATTTCGGTATAGTGATTCCCCGTGGGTTGGTGAATATTACTTCCAAGCCAGCATACAGTGCGGAATACACAACAATAACCGACGTATCCGGGACGACTTGCTGGATTCCCGGAAAGACGACATTTTGTGATTTCAGCTTTGATTATGTCGATGCAAGCCAGAATGATGGAGCGTATTTCTTTTCGCAATACGCATCACGTCACTTCAATGATTTGAACACCAACTTCAAAGATGCCCGCGTGCCAGAACTAAACGCACTCCTGCGTTGTTGGCACAATCAGGGAGAAGGTGAGCGGCCCGGAGAGTGGGGCTGGCTGCGAGAAACGTGGGATATGGATGCTGTGCTTCTTTTGGCGTTCAGCATGAAATCCCCGACGTTCGATTCAGACTTGGAAATGTACGATCTGGAAGTGGTTCTGAAGTATCAAAGCGTTGAATTTACCGGCACGCCAGAGTACATTACCGTGCCTGCTGAGGGGATTGTGCCGCAGTTGGTCGTGGAGTAGCCCCGCCCCCGATAGGGGTCGCTACACTGCCAGCAGAGCCGCCTCCAGTGCCTCCAGCGACACCGTTGGCTTTGACCTGCATATTTTGGGCACCGGCTGTGGACGGACGTATTTTGGGCTTCGACTTGCCTTCCTCGGCCTTGTCGTCAGCCACCATCCCGCCTTCCACCATATTCAGAAATTCTTTGAACGAAACCTTCATGTAGGTATATATGGGTTTCGTTCATTTCTGCGGGGTGGTGTAGAATCCCCGTTTTGGTCGAATAATCTCGCCGCTTTTCAACATGCGACTCAATTCGACACTCGGATTCGTGTCTTTTCCCTTTTCGCTCAAAAAAGCCTTGATTGCTTCTGTGTCCTGAGCCTGCCCGGAGACACTCAGGAACTCCTTGATGAGCGAACGAGTGGAACCAGATCGAGAACCGCTGGCTCGACGTGGACGAGCGTGCTTTTTGAGGCCAACCAACCCGCCAACTTCTCTTTCGAGGAGCTTCTTGAGTTCGTCCTGCTTGTTTCGATGGTCGTCAATTTGCTTTTGCAAATCCTGGATTTGTTCTTCGTGCCAATCGACTTTGGCCTGAACGCCTGCAATGGCTGTCTTCAATTCGTCGATTTCACGCATCGGCTCGTTGTTCATTTGTATCCCCCACCTGGAAACTTCCCCATCTTACCAATTTGCAGAAAACTTGCAAGATTGAAGTTTACAGTTTCGAGGGCGACCAGTCATCGTCAATTGTTCGATGGTCGGGCATCTGAAAGATTTTTCTGTGGCCGTCCGTCATATCAACGGTCAGTTCCCGTACATGCCCAGGGGAGTGCATAGCGAACCAGTCCTGTTGGGCCTCAAAGGTCCAATTGGCTTTTAGCTTGCGAGATTTGGCAACGATGACGCTGCTCTCGATATGAAGTTCCACTTCCGGGATCACTTCTTCCACCACATTTTGGGCTTATGCCGTGGCACGCCGACCTTAATCCAGCACGCACAATCAAACCCGCAGCCACAGTGGTAGACTGCGGGCTTCATACGTCTTTTGCACTCCGGGCAGCGGACCCGTTTTGGCACATCGCGTACATCGTCGCATTCGACGACGCACCCGGCAAAGCTGCACATTTCTACCATTGGCTCGGCCCCCAATTGTCGTCAATAGAACGATATTTGGGCGGGATGAGCGGGGCAGGGTCGTTGAGGGATACGGTATCGTAATATTGACCGCCCTGTTGCAGCAATTTTTTGCCGTAACGAGTCAACAGTCCCTTTCTTGGGACGAAATTCGCCGGATCAAGAGCGACCGGGGTGCTGGTTAGAGGGACATACGGTGCGTAGATATAGCCCGCGTCCATTATTTGGCTTCCCTTATACCCCATCAATATCTCGCTGTTCTTCTCGTCCATACTCAATTATATGGTCGAGCGAGATATTTTTCACCTTATATTGGGTTTTTCTATACGCTTTCCAGCAGCGGGTGCGTTCAGCCCAAATATCATCCCAGGAGTTGGGAAGATTCTTCAGATTGCGTCGGGGACGGCCATAGCCGTCCTGACTCGCACGGCGTTCCTGAGTCGTGCGAGGGTGTCGATAATAACCCATTTGTAGTCTCCCATAGTGCGGAATTGCACTATGGGAAATATGCAGAATTCATCATTTGCCTCCTGGTTCCTTCATTTCAATGGGGTGTGGGCGGATTGAAAATATCAATGTCGCCCGTCATGCCGCGAAAGGTCAACAAGGCGTCCAGTGCAAAGGCTGCCTTATTCTTGTTTTCGTATATTCCAATGATCTTTTCTTTGACCACCGGAGCTTGGTAGCCACGTTTGGTGGCAGGAAAACGGTAATATGCTGGTCGAACAATATATCGAGCAACTAGCTGCCATTTCTTCCAACGCCACATGCCTTTTTCTTCGACGTAAAACTCGTAGGCATCGGTGATGTCGGTGAGACGGAAGGTCGATTTGAACCAGTATCGGTCCTGGTCGTCTTTCAAGAGTTGGCTCAACATCAGTCGTAATATTCCTCAACACCAAGTTTTTCTGCCACCAGCAGATCGCCCAAATCTTGTCGATTTCGATCCAGCATCAAAATCTTGGCGAGCGGTCGGCCATACTTTCCCTTGTGATCGCAACTTACGACCATGACTTCTTTACCGTGGATCAATTGTACTACACGATCCCGTGCTTGCAAACCACGTTCTTTGTCGTCTCCTTTGATCTCCGGGGTGTTGACGCCGTACAAACGTATTCGCTTCTGAATGAACGTCTCGAAGCCCAAGTCGATCATCAAATCGTAAGTATCGCCATCCACAACCCGCAACACCCTGGCACGATATTGGTACAGGTGGGCATCATTGGCGATTCGATAAAGGGCTACCACTTCTTCGGCGACTCTTTTTTCTTCTTCAGCCTGCAATGTTGCTGAATATTCTTCTTCACTGATCGCCGTGAATTCGCGTTGGTAGTAGAAGCCCAGGCTTTTATCAGGATGACGCACGTACACGCCGTCCTGCATATCGCCCCATACCTTTCCGTGCAGAATGCCGATGCCGTGGCGTCTCTGAAGGAAGTATTTTTCGTAAAACGGTTCTACCTCGACAATCTCTGGATGAAGTCTGAGGTAGTAGGGCGAATTTTTCCCCATATCGTACCTTTGGTTAAGCTCCTAAGACTATATATTGTAATCCGCTTGTTTGTAGGAAAAAGACGTGGAATGGTGATAAATAAACCATAGTGAGGAATTGATATGCATTTTAGAGACTGGCTGAATTATTCAGAAATGGCAACTTTGCGATTCGGTGGCACAAGAGGGCACCGAGGTAAAGACCATACGCAAGCACCAACGCATTATTTGCAATGGATGATGGATAAAATCAACGCCGGTCAAGGTAACTTCGATCTTGCTGATCCACAAACAGGCAGGAAACTCAGCCCTCAAGAAGTACGCACGGCTGTCGCAGACGAACTCGCACGTCGCAGCAATGGCGGACAACGACCACCTGCTGCAACCTCACAGCAACCTGCACCACAAACGCAAGCTCCCGCCTCTGGTGGGGCTTCTTCCAATAACTTGAAGGGCTTGTTGGACGCTGGCATGTGGGTTCATGCCAAATCTAAGGCTGTTACACAAAATATGCCTGCGGTCAATCTTGATCTTGCTATCAAGAAAAATGACGACAACTCGTTCATGTTTGTTGTTCTGGATGTTGATGAACAGCGTTTGGTGAGTCGCGGTATTATTCCGGCTGCCGAAGTACGCAATGTTATCGAAAGTCAACGCAAACAAGACGGAACATATGCTCATGGCAGCAAGCCAAGCCAAGTATTGGCCGCGATTACGCCCGAAAAGGAAGGCGGTAGCAGCAACACTATTCCTGACAATCGCATCACCGAAGAACAGCAACGAATTGAACAGAAATTCGTTGGCATGATGCAGAGCGGCCAAAACCACATGATGATTAACGCTCTTGCTGGTAGCGGCAAGACAACGATGCTCAAGCATTTAGCTCACAAGTATTCCAAAGGTCAAAAATGGCTATATTTGGTGTTCAATGCCAAAAATAAAGCTGAGGCCAAAGACGAATTTCCTGCCAGCGTCCAGGTGGAAACAACAAATGGTTGGGCAGGTAGAGAGGTTTTGGGCAAGAATCGCGTCAAGCCTACGGATCGTGTTGTGGACTTCACCTACAAGGAAAAATCCAAGATGGTGGCCGACACAGCGGCTTTTACGCAGGTCATGAAGTCTCTGAATATCCCCGATCAAAATGAAGAATATGGACGCGACCCAAATTCACTTCGTTCGACCGAAAAGGCCCTATGGTACATTTTGCGGCAGATCAATAGTGAATTCAAAACAGAGTGCGTCAAGCTCTTGGGCCTCGTCAAATCGTTTGCAGTGGACCCGCGTAACACGGATCAACTTGAAGCCAACATCAAGAGCGTCATGGATCAGTATGACATCAATACTGATCTGGAGAATATCAAGGAAAAGATTGAAAAGACAAAGCCGTGGGCGGCAGAGTATATTGACGATTTAATGGGTGAAGATTTCATGAGTCGAGATTTCACTAACGAAATCATTCAGGCTACCAAGTGGCTCATGGATCAGGTAATGCCACACGCATCCAAGGATAAATTCACGGCCACCACCAAGAACTACAAAGATCAAGAAATTGAGTTAGGCAGTGTTCGTGACTTCGACGACGACTTGTGGTTTTCGGCAATCCACGCCGATGAGCTTAATTGGCCTAAATATGATGTTGTACTGGCCGATGAGGTTCAGGATTTCAACGCGGCTCAGATGATTATGCTGAAAAAGTTGGCAGAGAATGGGGCCAAGATTGTTGCCGTAGGCGATCCCAATCAGGCCATTTACAGGTTCCGTGGTGCAGACAATGGAGCTTTCTCAGGCATATCTCAAATGTTGACAGATATGTCGGAAGACAAAGACGTAGAACAACAGCTTACGCAGAATTTCCGTTCGCGTCAGTCGATTATTGATCTGGCAAACGACGAAGGTCGTGAATCGGATCACGTCAGCAATCTTATCAAGGGACGGCCTTTCTCGGAAAATCCAGGTCGTATTGGCAAGGGGCAGGCAACCAAGTTTGAGCAAACCTACGATGATTCTTTTGACACGCTGAAGTCAGAAATGAAGGATATGGGCGAGATCAAGCAGACAGCTTATTTGGCTCGTACTAATGAACCACTTGTCCACGCCAGTTTGCGATTGATGAAAGAAGGCATCCCATTCCTTATCCTGGGCAAAGATTTGGCATCGGATTTGACTAAGCATATTGAGAAACTAAAGGATTTGTTCTTTATCCAGAAAAGCGACTCTGTGTCGAAATTATTGGGCCATGTTTCCTCATATAATGATGAGCAACAGGAAAAGAACGCTGGCAAAGTCGCTTTGGCTTCTCGCATGAAGCTCCTGAAAGAAACTACTGAGGCCCTTACCGCCGCCTTGGAACAATTCCAAGAAGAAAAAGGCGACGGAACCATGTTTGAATTTGACAACTGGATTAAGGCTAAATTCGGTGGTTTGGAGCTTGATAAATCAGGAAGAGAAGGCGACCGGCAGCGTGCTGAGTACAAACGAAAAACTAAAGAACAAAACCCGGTAATCCTTTCAACCGTCCACAAATCAAAAGGTCTTCAGTTCCAGAGAGTGTATATCCTTCGGGACGACCTATGGCCTCACCCGCGTAGTACGCGAGAGGCTGATTTGGCTCAAGAACTCAACAACCGTTATATCGGTCGGACGCGAGCCGAAGATGAACTCCATATTTTGGAGCTTGAAGGGCAGCCTGGGTACAAACCCAAAGGTGAATAATGAAGCTCTACAAAGTCACAGACCGTTTCTATAACGGCTCGCACATCATGTATCAGTTCGAGAACTACTGCTACGCCGATGATGTAGCTGATTTGAAGCGATATATGGATGGTGTTAAGGCGAAAAATAGCGACTTTCCTCGACACGTCTATGAGATCGAGGAAATCGAGCCAGAAACCCTCAAAGTTGGCATCTTTAGAAAAGGTGCCACTGAACCGGAATGGCGAGAACTTCTCGACTAATCGTCGTCGTCCTCATCAATTTCCGCGTGTTCAACCCAATCTTTATCCAGAATCCAACCTAACAGCGATTGCTTCTTTTTGGCACATCGAAAAGTCAGTTCATATTGATTTTTCGATGCGTCTATCGCCCGCACATCAGTTACTTTATGAGTCGAGCTTCCCAATTGAGGCAATACCTCTGCTGCAATTGCTGAGTCGCTCAGATCGACTCGCACTTTTACCACAGATTCAGATCGCGTTTCATTCCAGATAATCATACCGATAACTGAAAGCATCAGAGTCATTAAGACGGCTCTCATTGCTGTATCAAGATATTTCATTCGTACCTCCGCAGTATTTACGCTGCTCACCTTCAATAAGGAGTCTCATGTCAAGAAAGTTTCAATGGCAATTCACTGCACAATTTCCCAATAAGACCATTTCCCAAGCTAGGATCAAATTAGTCAGTCGTCCCAATTTAACTATCGAGGAAACGCCTCTGGCAGACGGCTCTTTCCAAGTGATTCAGGAATCAGCCAAGTGGGAATCCATTACCACTACATTTTATGGTGTAGGACATCCTATTTTCGATGACGACAATCCATTCCTGGGCTTTGACGCCATTCGCGGCGTTAAAGGAACGGGCAAATTAACTTTGCTTTGTCCAGAACTCCCAAGTTGCCCACATTGCAAAGGGCATTTATATACGGTTGCCAGTGCATTGCACAGTCCAATGAAGCCTATTGAGGAGTGGGATTTAGAGGAGTTGACACTGGTCAAATACGATCCGTCTTACGATGGGGAATCGGTTGATGTGACCTGGGATTATAGCGGCGTGCGATACCACAATCTCAGCACTCCCAACTCGATTGCCACTCATCATCAATCGACCGCCGAGGAGAACCCTCCAGCGACTTCATAATGATGTCTTGCAAGTGATATTTGGCGAGGCCGGTATTCTTGCCGTCGTCAATATCAATTGCGAGCTTGGACAACTTGAGGGTAAACGTATCCCCTTCCTGAGCAACAACATCGGCATCCAGAGTGTTTTTATAGAACGGAGCGTGATTCGTAGCGTTTTGTGTCGCTCCAAACAAAGCAAATCCTCGAATGGTGGTTTTTTTGAGAATAGGGAAGCTGACTTCTTCGGCGAAGGGCATAGGATCGGAATAATACGCCCACCTGCCGCCCTCGTCCTCCATCATGAGCTTGACGGACCAGCGTTGACTACTTTTAAGCACTTGTTGGGCCTTTTCGGGTGTAAGCATACCTCATTATATGCACGAAGAAGTGCCATCAAGATTCCCGTATGCAGGCTTTTGCAATAAAAAAACCCGGTCAAGAGAAATCTTGACCGGGTTCTAACCCTCTAATTCACATCCTTAGATGATGAAGTTAGCGATTGTCATACGTCCGTAGAACTTGGCACCTTCGCGGAGCAATTTCTTGCCATAGCGAGTTAGGATACCCTTACGCGGGCAGAAGGACTCAGGGTCCAACACGACCGGCGTCTGTGTCAGTGGAACGTAGGGGCAGTAGAAGTAGCCCGAATCCATGTAGCTATCGCCCTTGTAACCGAGAAGAATCTGGTTGGTTGGGAATAGCGGGTCTTTGTACAATCTCCAGCGGTTGTTAACCGTACCGACGTACTGAATACCCAAGCTGCTTGTGAATGTCTCACTTGGAGCCGGAGCAAAACCAGCAGTAGCGGTTTCAAAGATAGATGCAACTTCTGGCGAGGTTACAAGCCAGTTAGCACCACCACGAAGCGTCTTACGGTGAATGACGGCGGAAACTTCCACGATCTTCACAAAGAGGCTTTCGTACTTCTCTTTGATGGTTTCTCCCAAACTGGTATTGAAGTCCCATGCGGCAATCGTACCGGCGTTGTTACGCAGGTCGGTAAGAACCTCACGGTCAATTTCCAGGTTGATTTCCTGTGCCAACACAGCGGTCAACTCAGCTTCGGCATCCAGGTTGTGCTGGCTGCGAAGGTCTTGCTGTGCTTCGTAGGACCAAACGGCCTTCAACTTGCGGGTCTTGGCTGCGATCTCTTCAGACTCGATGACCAAGTTGATCTCCGGCAAATCGCCTTGGCACTCCATGTTGTACTCGTAAGACATAACAACGTGGTTAGCACCTGGGTCAGTGTTCCACTCAAGAACCATTTCACCAGTGTTTAGGTTCAAAGAAGAACCGGAAACAACGGCGTAGGCCGCAGGGGAACCAATGGCGGTGAAGGTGAACGTACCATCCGAAGCGACCGAGAAGGTCTGGACAGCAGTCGAACCATCGTAGACAGTACCAGTAACCGTACCGCCGAGGATTGGAGTATGCTCCAATGGCTTGTAGGTTGCTGTGGTGTCACCACCTGGATCGGTCGAAGTAGTTTCGTTCTCTACAAACTGGTGTGTGTAGAAAACGTCCAAGTTACCCGTACCATCGGCACGCTGCATCAGGGAGTTGGCATCATCGCCGGGGAAACCGCCGTTGTTGTCAGCACCGCGAGTGGCACCCTTGTTGGAAGAGTAACGGAAACGCAGGTAGTAAACCAAACCAGTAGGACCGAGCAACGGCTGAACCGAGACGATCTTGTTGGCAATCAACTGCGGGTAGATACGACGAACTAGCGGGATGCTAATTCGCTTAAACTGAGCGATGTCACCAGTATCCGTGGATACTTCATTGATGAGTCGCTGATTTTCCAGTAGAACAGCGGTTGCTGATCGAACGTAACGGTCTTCGATACCTTCCAAGAGTCCAGTTTTCGACCAACGAGTCTCTAGTTCTCTGGCTTCGTTAAGAAACCTTGAATTTGCGTTCATTTTGTCTCCAAAATATGTCTATATGCTTTCAGCTTGTTATCGGTCGTTTACAACGCCCGCCAGCTTGAGCAACTCGTTGAAATCACTACCCGTGTTCGCGTTATGTTCCGCAATAACGACACCATCATCGGTAGTGGCATGTCCTCTCCCCGTTACATTCTTACTTTTCGCTGCTCTTTCTTTCTGTTCATTGATAGTCTTGGCCGTCTTGCCGTTAGCCAAAAGACTCTTGTGTTCGCTGATAAGCTCCTGAGCCGAACGCACCGCTTCATTGAGCTTGGTGTTGTCCGTGGAGAGGCGAATATTGCGAGCTTCCATAATGCGAAGCTGACCCTTCATTTCCTCTACCTGCTTCAAGGCTTCATCTAGCTTGTTGCTTGTAGCAAAGCCCAAATCCTCTTCCGAAAGATAGTTGGCAGTAATGTCAACAATTCTCTCCAAGGCGAGCTTGTGTTCCGCCATACGTGGGTCATTAAGAATGTCCCGCTTGGCGTTCTCGTAAATTTCCTGGCCCTTGAATTGCAAGAACTGATCGACCTTATCGACGATATAGCTCTTCATTTCAGCCAGCTTCTTGTCGTACTCTTCGTACATATCGACTTCGAGCGTGTTGTTCTTCTCTCGCTCGGCCTTGAGCATCTGATAGGCTTCTTCGTAGCCTTCCTCAAGAGCCTGCTTGTATTCCTCGCCCTGCACTTCAAGTCGATTTCGCAATTCGCCAATAATGGCGTATGCTTCCTGGTATCCTTGTTCAGCGGTCTTCTCAGCAGCAGCCAACTCATTAGATAGCTCGGTGTAGGCTTCTTCCAACTTCTCGTTGTATTCTGAGTCTAGCTGGCTTTTTGCCTCGTTGAGCATTTCTTCGACGGCGGCTGATACCTCGCTGACCTGATCCCCTGGTAAAATCTTTTTGAGTGCTTCAACAATCTTTGATGTTGACATTAGCCTAACCTCGCTTTAATGTTGCTAGTTTGTTGTTGAATGATTCCGCCCAAACAAGCAATGAGTGCATCTTTACTTACCCTATTATGTATGCCGCTACCTTCATTTTTAGCGTCATAATTAGTAGGAGAACCAATATATTCACCGCTTCCGGGCATTACACTTTCCTTCGTTCCACCAACCACCTTAGTTTGGAAGGCGGCGAAGGTACTTGGATCAGCCACAGCATCAAATGTGATAAGTTTATAGCTGTCGCCTATAACCATAATTCCGTTCTCGTCTGTTCGTCCTGTTCCGACTCCACGACTGCTAATGCCCGTGCGGACACCATCATTCAATAGAGCCTTCAGAATTCTTCCGTGAGGAGTGTTCAAAATCTCCCCTTCACCCATTAGGTTGTTGCCTTCCCACCATAATCTAGTAATTACGTGAGAAGCCTTCTCGAAGTGAATGATGCTATCCGTGGGATGGTCGAGTTCGCCAACCAACCCACGATGCTTGATAGCCTCTTGCAACTTCTTGACGTTCTCGTCGAGAACACTAAATGGGTAGCTTCTTTTGTTCTTGTTTACCGCCTCAGCTTCCTGAAACTTTCCTCTGAACTTTACTCGTCCGTTTGTCTGAGTAGAGGATTCGTTCAGGTCTAAGACGAAGCCGCCGTTATGGCAGCAATCAACTAGAAGGATTTCTCCTGCCATAACGCTCCTTACTTGTCTACGACGAGGTTGTCAGACTTCATCTTGTAGCCGGTGCCACCTGTGCCACCTGCTTCACTCGGTACATACGGGTTCTGAAGTTTCGGCCAAGTGTCGCCACTCTGCCAACGGCTCCAATCGTCCGTGCCACCCTCTTCTGCTCCCACTTCGCCCTTAATGGTGTACTTACCAAATGGAGCAGGAACATATGGATTCTTCAGGTCTGGATAGGTATCGGAACCTCCGATATTGCTCCAAGAACGGTTTCTCATTTCGTCCTCCAGTCCGCCACGGTAGCTCTTACCGTCGCTCACTGGAGCAATTCCACCCCAATTGGGTTCCAGATCGCTAGAAGGCGTGTAGCCATGCTTTGCGTTCTGAGCCATACGTGGGTGATCGCCATTCAATGTCATGTGCGTGTCATTCGATACCCCCCAATCGTGACCGGCGAGGTTGGTTTCCACCAAGTCGCGTAGCCACTCGGTAATCTCCGCAGCGACTCCCACATCGGGCAGTCTCTCACGGTTCAATACCGACTCGCAGACGTGCAAGTAATTGGCAAGTTCTGCAACCATGAGTTCATCACCGTCGTCATAAGCTGCCTGATAAATTTCATGCAGTGCAGAGTAGAGGTCATGGAAAACTCGTAGATCGGTTTCGTCGCTTTCATCAAGCGTCGGGTAGAACTTGCTGACGACTTCCTGGAACTTCGCGTAGGCGTCGTGATTGTCAGAACTTTCAGTCGTCTCGGTCGGTGAAGCACCTGCCAAGCTGCTGATCTTCTGAACTCGGTCACGGTAGGCGTGATGGGCAGTCCGCAGAATGCCTTCAGCCATGAAATTGCAGACCTGATCGTCGTAATTCTTGACGCCACCCGTCTCCAAAGCCAAATGAATTGACTGAGACAGTTCGTCTTGAGATAGATAGATCAAATCCGGCCATGCACTGACGATGTTTTCCAGAGTTTCCTGCAATGCAGAGTCGTCGGAAATATTATTGAAACGCTTCAGGTCAGCCATCGCTCTTACGAAATTGTTGTTTTCGTGAAGCGTCTTGACCTTGGCTCGGAGAACCTTGACTTCGTGGTCTAGGGTCTTCCAGTTGAAGCTAAGAATCTTGCCTTCATTACGTCGATGCGAGTTTGGCAGGCTTAGTCCTACGACATTTCCTCGCTCGTCATGCTGTGTGACAGACTCTTTTAGAACTGGACCGAATTCCTTGTAGTCAACGTATTGACCAATATGCTCGCACATGGTTGCCCACTCAGCCATTGTGGAGGGCTTTACCTTACGAACATTAACTCTCCAACGCTTGTTGGTAGAGCCGCCCAATTTGTTGCGGGCGTTGTCGGCCTTCTTTTCGATAGTAGCAGCACCACCACCGCCAGCCTTGCGACGACGCTTGGTGATCTTCATCTTGCGGATACGTTCTGCAACGTCGCCGCGATTTTGTCTTTTGTTCTTCAACGGGGATTGCTTGCCCGTTGGCTTGGAGACAGTGACCTTAACTTGATCCTCTGTCAATGCTGATTCGTTTAGAGACGCATTCTTCAACTTTCTGCGAACAAACGACGAATTCAAATAATCCGAGAACTTTGCCGAAGCTGCTGCGTCATTCTCATCAAGTAGGGAGTCAACCATACTTTCGAGTGTAGACCTAGCGTGTAATTGCTCAGATTCCTCTTCCACGACCAACTCCTCGATGTTCTCGAAGACCACGCGGCCTTCTTTGATCTGGTAGGTGGCGTGAATGTACGTGCCGTCCGATGTCTCATAGGTCACGTCGGATTCGCCAAAAGAAAGAAGTTGAACACAATCCCTATCTAATGCCTTTGAAATTACGTCTTCAGCAAGGACGAGTTCATTTTGTGCTGATGATAACGAGTCCTTTTGCATTCTCTCAAAGACATCGTAGTTGATGAGTTTTCTCTTCATTGAACTTACTCCCCTAATGCTGTTTGTTGTTCCCTAAGTTGTTCCACACAACTGATGCCGTTTGGAGTATATATTAACGTGGGCTTATTTTCGGTGATATTTGCCAACGCCGACTCACAAATTCGGTTCTCCTCAGTAAATAGGTATGCACAAGGGCAAAAAAACCAGGAGAAATATTGTGAAATCATTTGAGGATTACGTTCAATTACAAGAGCGTGGAGCGACTGCATTTGGTCGCGGCGTCATGGGAACTAGCAGCTTTTCCGACGAAGAAGGACAGGCTATGGAGAAGTTGGTCTTAATTGCTAAGACCATCGCCCGGAAAAAGCCCGCTATGATGCTTCAGGCTCTCGAAAGACTGTCTCATGGCGATGAAGAAATCGCGGCAGCATTGCAGCAAATTAAAGACTTGGGAATTAGCAGCCTGCGGCGGGCGTCCCGTAAGGGGATGTCATTGCCCTCTGGCGATCCAAGCTCCAATGCGGATATTATCGTGCCGAACTCGACCGATGAGCCAGGAGCTTCCTCTGGATTCGAGTAATTGGTGGAATAAGCAATGACATTATTCGCTTACTCCGAGTAGATACCAGTGGAGCATGAATTACATGGTCCAGCGTTCAAATAAAGGAGTCTTATGAGCGAATTTGTAGCAATAACCACCTTTTTCAACCCTGCCAAGTTCGAGTCACTTCGTAAGAACTACTTCATCTTTGCCGAGGGTTTGAAGCGGCAAGGTGTGGAATTACTAACTGTTGAATGTGCGTTCAACGATGATGAATTCCAGCTTCCTGATGGGGAAAATGTCCATCGTGTTCGATCCAATAGCATCATGTGGCAAAAGGAACGCCTCATAAATTACGGCATTTCCAAGTTACCACCCGACTGTAAGTATTTTGGATGGCTAGACTGCGACGTTCTGTTCGGAGTAGATAATTGGGTTGATCTTGCTATCCAAAAGATGCAACACAGCGAAATTGTTCAACTGTACAAGCGTGTTTCTTATATGCCCAAGGGTCACACCCACTGGCAAGGCGAGAAAATATGCATGTTACAGAGTGTCATCTGGCAAAAGATCATTCACAAGAATTGGCTAAACCGGCGTCGTACCAAAGAGCTTCCATTTTCAACGCCTGGATTCGCATGGGCAGCACGAAGAGAAGTCTTTGAGGATATTGGCATTTATGACCGCAATATTATCGGCAGCGGTGATACCTTCCTCGTTGACTGTTATTTAGAGTCGTGGGACATCCACGGATATGCCGAGAAATTCACAGAAGGCATGAAGAAAGACATGATGGCATGGAAGGCTCTTCTGGACAAAAAGAAAGTCAATGTGGATTTCATTCCAATTGATATTTACCACCTTTGGCACGGTAGCCTGAAGAACAGAAAGTATATGGATCGCCACGACATTGTTTTGAAATACGACTATGATCCTGCCAAAGACATCGTGCTGGCAGACAATGGCGTGTTTGAATGGGCAAGCGACAAGGTGGGAATGCACGAAGACATCAAGGGATATTTTCATCAAAGACAGGAGGATAATCTATGATTGATCCCAAGAGACGTTGTACCAATCGACCAAAGACCAGGGAAGTGTGCGGTAAGGTCTTGGGTCACGCGGCAAAAGTGGTTTTGCCACTGTTGCCAACCGCATTGCTGTTGACAATTGGACTCCTACAAGGATCAACCGAGTTGATCTTGATTGGATGGGCCTTCGGCTGCGTCATGTGGAAAATGCACATGGCCGAAAGACGAATGGAACGGCTTGAAAAGAAGCCAACCGATCCATTTGTGGGATACTAAAACCAGTACAGATTTGCTTTTCTGAGGTTCTCCTCAGTTAATTCAAATCCAGTAGAATCCGCAATTACGGAATCAATGGAACAACGGGGGCAGAGAGCAGTCTCGCCCCCGTCAGTCCATTCTTTGATTTCACTCTTCTCGAAAACGGCCAAGCAGTAATAGCATCCACATTTGGTGGAGAATGATATTTCCGACTTGTTCTTAAAAGCCAGCTTCGCGGCCTGATAGGTTCCCACTTTCACTTTTTCACCCTCAAATCAATTTTTAGATGCAACCAGCCATCTTCATCGACTTCGATCATATCCATGACAGATTTGATCTTGTCGGCGTCTATCGCCTGGATAATTGTAGCGATCTTGTCGATGACGGCTTTGTCAGTGAGCTTGAAAATATCTAACAGACCTTGAGCTTGTACTTCGTCCATTATTCTTCCGCGACCGAGTGGTCAATATCCTCTTCATCCTGCTCCGTGGAGTAATCTTGGATTTCCATATCGTACTTCTTGATGTCCTCACTATCCGGTTCAGGTAACGCACCACCCTCGGACGGCGGCTTACCTGGACCCGGCGTCGGAACTGGAGCGGCACCACCTTCAGGCGGCTGTTCTCCTTCTTGCGGCGGTTCGTCCGCTGCCATTCCTGGCATCGGCGGGGCTGCCCCACCCGGAGGAGCAGGCATAGCTGCTGGACCACCGGGCTGAACACCAAGTTCCTGACCTTGTGGATCGCCACTGCCAGGAAGTCCGATGCCCAACAAGGCCGGGTTCTGTGCCAGAACTTGCAGCTTGAGGTCTTCCAGCTTTTGCAGCTTGAGACGACTGAGCATTTCCTCGGTTTCGTCTTCGGTGTATTGCAGCCACAACGTATAAATGTCGTAGTCAGACATCAACTGTCCAGACTTCAATTGTGTTGCGTTGCCAATACGAGCCGTCACCACTTCCTGCCGACTTAGCTCACGCCAGTCAGAAGGAGGAGTCATTTTGATGACCAAGGACTCGTAAGATTCTTCCGGGAACCCACGCAAACGTAAGTGCCGTTCGCAAATCTCGAATATACCGTCAATGAAGTGCGACTGAAGACGCTCGATCATACGAGCAAACTTGACATCCTGTGCCGACAACGTAATACGAGTGGCATTCGGGTCTTCATTGCTGAAGTAGTTCTTCGGGAAATTCAAAGCTGTGAACAGCTTGTTCCTGAAGTACACCGCGTCGTCAATCTCACCCAGGTTTTGGGCACCCGGCAACGTCTCAATACGAGTGTTGCTGTTGGGACGAATCGGAAGCCAAAAATCCTCATCCTGAGCAGGTGGCTGCCAGCGTTCTTCCACAGCAGACGCCCCTGATGCCCCTCGTCCACTTGCGATCTTTCGCTTGCGGAACTGGTCCTTGAGCCGGTCAATAAATGCCTCTGCCTTAAATGGCGGCAATTGACCCACGTCTACATAGAACACACGTCGTTCTGGTGCCCGCGTTAGTCGATAAACAACCATCGCATCTTCCATCAAACGCAACTGGTGAGCGGGTCCGCGAGCAGGTTCGATTAGCGACTGTCCATAAGGATAGAAAGTCGCACGGTCGTCACCAATCCTCATGTGGACGATCTGAACTGGAGCGAAGCGAATTGCTTTGGATTGCATCAACTCTTCTTCAGATGCATCGACAACAGGAGTCTTGGTTAGAGCTTGATAGTCCGGCCCCTCTTTCGATTGCTGAAACTCAATGAGCTTGCCCTTGGTTGTTTCAATTCGGTACATACTCTCTGGCGGAAGTGCTACGGCTTTGTAAATTCCTTCCTTGGGATTGTCCGGGTTGACTACCATTTCCAGGAACTCATCACCATTGATGATGAGGTTCTTGAACCAGTTCCAAGCAGTACGATTCAAGTTGAGCATATTTCTGTGCAGCAACAAGAATTGCACTTCTTTTTTGACTTCTTCATTGTCGCATTCGACTTTGAAGACGTTGCCGGTTTCATCCTTCTGGCAGTTGTGCATGACGACACTGTTGGTGCAGAAGCACATATGCTTCTCAACAGACAGGTCATACACGTCGATTACGTCTCCCTCAAATACTCCCACTACCCGCTTGCGATCTTCGTAGTTCTTTTGCAGGTAGCGAAGCTCCTTCAGAGAGAAACCTTCCTTGTTGATCCAATTTTCAATCGTGTCGTAATCGTGCCCCATGATTGTGGCGACTTTTCTGACCGGCACGTTGGATGCAATCAAACGGCAGGCTTTGTTGATCTTTCTGAAACGATCATCAGATTTCCCCTTACGCCATTCATCTACGAATTGGCGTTCGTGAATCCAGCCTTTTTCATGACTGTAAATCCTGGGGAACTGATTGATTTTGATCTTCGTAAGTCTTTGATTTGCCGGTATCCGATAAAACGGCATCAGTTCGTCTCCGAACTTTAATTCTCCAGCCTCGATCCATTGCTCATTTCTCAGCAGGATTCTGTGGTCGGGAGTCACCACGAAACTTGTTCCGTCATCCAATGCGATGCGAACTGTTTTTGCGGTTTTCACCTTGCGTGGATTCCATGCCCATCCGAGTGTGTAATCGGATTTCTCAAAGTCCCAACAGTAGACCAGGAATTTTTCATCCGGGGCTTTTTCCTCAGCCAGTGTCTTGATGTAGGTTTCACCAAAGGCTGTGGAAATTGGGGTGTCGCCCGCGATACAGGCTTCATCGGCAATAACCGTCATAACCTGCTCGATTTCCGGGAGATTTCTCAGACGGTCGTACTCTTTGATTCGTTGAGTACGATTTTGCAACGTCGTTACGTCAATCATGTCGTTGGTTTGGCGGTAGCTGATTTGACCGCCACCGGCACCTGATTGACCTTCAGAGCCAAGCGTGTGCAGGGCGTCCGACTGAGACGTACCAGCACCCGTTAATTGGCTCTTGTCTTTACGCTTTTGCAGCGGGTCTTTCTCGTCTGCAAAAGTCAGCAATCTGTATAAATCTGACCAAAATGGCATAAGTTCACCTTCTTTCTAATTAAGCGTGTTATCCCTAGTTATTAGCCGGAATCCAAATTTTCTCACTCTGATATGGCAAATGAAGAAGGTATTATTCTTAGCCAGTCACTTGTTTTCCGGGTCGTCGGCCTACTTTGATATTCTGAACTTGAACTACCGAGTTCAGGGGCATCGTATTCGTGTGCCGTACACAAGCCCATTGACGTATCGCCATCTGGTAAGCCATAAGCACAAGCTAAACACTAATGCCGCCATCTGGATGGATGAATTGCTATTCAACCATCTGTTTTGTACAGAGTCGTTTTACTATGGTGCTGCCAAATTCATTTACATCGTGCGAGAACCAATTCCATCTATCAATGGAATAGTTTCGTATCACAAATATTCACCCGATGGAGCGGTCAGATACTACTGCTATCGTTTGCGACGGTTGTGTGAAATGGCGAAACGCACCCCAGGAGCGGTCTTGTTGACGTGGGACGACTTGCTCACAGGCCGCATGGACGCAGAGGTTGAACAATATCTGAATCTCAAAACTCCGATTCAGAAATTACTGCACTTTTACAGACCATATCAGTCGGAATATCCGAACGTAATTTCCGCAGAACAACGGGAATGGGCGGAAGATTCTTACGAACGACATTTGTTCTTTTTGAAAAATCAGAATTTGAGATATTGGAAATGAATTTGAATTTGCCCATATTGAAACAACTTCACAACTCCACTCGCATCCTGTTTGTAGGTGTGGGCGGCGGCTTCGATGTATTCGCGGGACTACCTGTCTACGAGGCTGTGAAGTCCGAGCTTGCCTTGACTTTACAACGTCGATCCTATGGATTCGTCAATTTGACAAACTCCAAGGACAAATTCGTCGTAAGGAAATCGACTATGCCCGCAGATTATCCAGAGGCAACATTGCCGCACGAAGTCTGGACGATTGGCAGAAACGGCGTGCAAATCACCAAAGATGCCCTCCTGGAAATCAGAAAGACCTTTGAATTCGACACCATTATCGGAGTGGATGGCGGCGTTGATTCCTTGATGCGTGGCGACGAGATTCACGCCGGAACATACTTGGAAGATTTCGTTGTTCTCACTGCCATCAATGAAATACCGAACTGCATCAAGTTATTGACTTGCGTTGGGTTTGGCACAGAAACCGATGAGCAACTCAATCACTATCGAGCTTTGGAAAACATCGCTCATTTGACAAAGAAGGGGCATTTCTTGGGGAGTTGCTCTTTGACCAAGCATATGGAAGAGTACAAAATATACAGAAGTGCTTGCGAAAATGCCTGGAGCAACGGAAGAAAGAGCCATATTCACACGAAGGTTATTTCTGCCGTTGAGGGCGAATTTGGCGACTTCCATATGTATCAAAATGTTGATGCACGCTTGCATAATGGCGGGGCCGATCAACCGTACTTCATATCTCCACTCATGAGTGTTTACTGGTTTTTTGATTTGGCGGGCGTCGTAGCGGAAAATCCCCTGGCCCCCAATCTCAAGAACACAAGCACTTTTACTGACGCGATGTTGGTCAATCGCACTTTGAATGGTTCACCCAATAGATCAAAAATGAATATTCCCTTGTGAGGAAAAATGAAGATAGCTATCGAAACAGAAAAAATGGTGGTCCTGGATGAAGTCATGCCCAGGTCACATTTTGAAGCCATTGCCAAATACAGCCACGAAGAAACATACTCAATGCCGCACGCGGACAAGTGGATCAAAGTGTGGCGACTAAATGACGCCATGCCGATGGGTGGGCCGGAATATAAACGCAAAGCCGGAGAGACTGTTCCATTTGGCAACGCAATGGACTTGATGGTTGCGTACTTAATGGAAGTGGCGAAGCATTATCCCAAACATATGAGCAACCCTTACAACTCAGTGACTTTGCGGTCTTATTTGTATCCTCGCGGCACCAAGCTGTCTTGGCATGATGATGGCGACTACGCCGCAGCGATGGTGTTCTACACCCATCAGGTTTGGTCCCCAAGTTGGGGTGGAGAGTTATTTGTCGAAGAGACGCCAAATACAGGGATAGGATGTTACGTTCAACCGCGTCCTAACCGATTAGTGTTGACCAAATCGCCCATTTGGCATCAGATCAATCGGGTGGATGCCGACGCCGGGGAAAATATCCGGTCTTCCATCGTAGCTTTCTTCCGCAACTCGTAAGCTCGATGCATGGTTTGCCAACGCTTGAGCAATTCGGGCAGGCGATCCAGAGCTTCCTCCCAAACTTCCTCGCGGTGTGCTTTGTCGGGACTCCAGATGACACGCATCCTGCCGTCTTCTTTGATGGCAAGTCTGGTGGTCAAACATGATATTTCGCCATCACACATGAATCGTGAATAGCGTTTGCAATCTACGTCAACAATTAGCTCCTTGTAGTAAGGGCTAAACAGCAAAGTCTTAAACTCGTTCATATTCCCTCTATCACAATTTCCAAATCGACAGCGACACCCGCCAACAAATTGTACGATTCTTCGACTTCTTTTTGCGTCGAAAAGACGTATGCATATTTATGTTCTTGTAGTTGAGCGTGTTTATGGCTATGGCTGCCAACAAACAGCCCACTTTCCCGATCTCTCAATAAGTATTTCATGCACTATTGTAGTTACTGACGCACGATCTGAACATCAGGAGCTTCTTTGATGAAATACAAAACCGATTTATAGGTTCGGTCGAATTCGGATGTGATGTCATTCATTGATGGACGTTGCTGATGCGTCCCGAATTCCATGACAATGGGAAATGCTCCGTGACGGTAATACCAGTCCACTTCGCTGCCAAAGATGGGGCGGTTATACAGATTGCAGGCCCGGTCTACACGATAGCGAGCAAGTCGGCCCATTTCGCCAACAATACGTTGGAAGTCGGCATCGTTGGGAGAGCGTTGCATGTCGTCCCCATATGGATGCAGAAAAATTCGGCCATATGTGTGCCCGGATATTACGGCGTTGGGCTGAATCTTGTTGAATAAATCCTGAATGGCTTGCACGGGAGGCACAGACCGTGTGTTGCTACGCGGACCAGGGAAATTACGGTTGGGGTCCACGCCGTCTACGTGCCGACTGTGAGGGTAGCTGTCGGGCGATACAACGGGTACGAAATATATGTCCCTGGTGTCAATCAGATTCGTAATTTCTGCATCTTGTCCATATGACTTCAACATATTGCCGATATAGGCCATTACGCATCCCGTAGACCACGGTTCATTTCCGTGTAGGGACGCGGTAATCATCACAACCTTCCGTGGGGTCTGTCGGCTTACCAGATAGCTTTTGATGTTGGGATTTAACCTATCAAAATCAGGGTTTTTTGCCAACATGACACGCTCTAGGGAGAGCTTATTCGTTACTCGAATATACCATAGTTCTTCGCCACGACTAGATTTACCATACGTCCCCACTTCAGTCAGATCGGGTGCCGCTTGGTTCCACTCTTTAATTTTTGCCACTATGGCGTCATATGCTAAATATGGTGGTGTAGGGTCGGCAATATTAGGCGTGTCTGGTACGCGAGGTTTTTCCGGCTCAGGTTCAATCGGCTGATTGATGGGCGGACGTTCCACGATAGGCAGTTCCGGCTCCTGTTTTTTCCATTTGAGTCCTATGACAAACAGGAGGGCCAACCCTAAGATGATGACGGTTTGTTGTAGTTGCTTCCTTTGCATCAAGGGTATATATGATTGGAGGGTAAAATGATTGAGAAATTCAAAGCATGGCTACTCAAGCGAGAAGGTAGCGGATTTACGTTCGACACAGGCGACCCGGAAGACGCCCGGCATATTCCCAAAGTAAGTGCCGACGAAGGCGAGCCTGTGGGCGGCGATCCGCTATTCAAAAGAAAGCCGTGTCGTCGCTGTGGGAAAAAAGCCAAAAAGAAATAGGGGCCGAAGCCCCTATTTGCTAGTCTTTACGATTTGGAATGTAATCGTCAGGATATGTCGCCACAGGATTGTTTCTGTCCAAAATCGGTACATTTCTGGCTTCTCCTGGGGGTCTACCCAGGATGTCATTGTCTGCGTAAATTATCATCACCCAACCATCAAACCGTTTATTGAACTCCTGCATCGTCCATGTTCGGACTTGCAGAGTCCTGTCGCTGTTGTTGATGTATTTGACAACGCCCTTCTCTTCGTCGTAGTGAACCAAGACCATTGCGTGGCCCGGCACTGAAAACAGCACTCCTCGCTTTTCCTTGACCACGCCCTTAATGATGAGACTGCGGTCGCCGCCAGTAGTCTGTTCAAATCGGACGTTGTGTTTCCTGAGCCAACCTCCAGCATTCGATGGACCGCTATAACTGCGGCATTCAGGTCGCTCTGTCATGTCGTAAAGCCTCTCGAACTTGGCATAACGAGCCAGCGTTTCGATGGAAGACCAAACGCATTGAATACCTGTTTTGTTTGGAACTCTGTCCGCCATTGGGATGGGGACCATCACATCGCTCAGATTTTCATCTGGCTCACCTTCGTAATTGGCAACCGGGTTGAAATTAGGAAGGGGATGGGAAACTACGGCAGGGTTTGGATATACCTTTTCGTAGTTATCTTGTGAATTTGCGATATGCCCTGGAAGCAGTAGAAATACTACGGGCACCAGCCATGCTAAATTATTCATGTTCCTCCATGCCGTTGTGCGTTAAGCACGGTCTTTAGCAAAGACCAACTCGCCAGGGATGAACTCAGGGAACAACATATATCTGCTCCACTTTTTCCAGACGCTCCAAAGTTGGGGCCGGTCCTTCATCACCAGTGTCCGTTGTTTTTCAGCGAGTTCGCTCAACGAATCCTTTTGACCTATATACGGCATGGATTGCCAGATTTCAGGAAAGTAGATTTTTACAAAAGCGTTCCATAACCAATCTACTTTAGCCTCTCTGTGCAGAAGGCTGTTGAAAATATCTTCGTAGTAATAGTCGTAAGTTTCCTCTAACATTGGCGTGTGATACGTGTTCTGTTCGTCTGGCACGCTATCAACTCTATATGACAACAACCGCCAGTCGGATAACATGACTGATTGGTGTGAAAACACATCGCTTCGCAGAATGCGAAACTCAGAAATGGAAGGCAGAACGTGGTTGGCCCGACATTCCGATATGTGCCATTGATTGACCACGTAATGATCTGATTCGGGAAATTCGTGTTTGATCGTGACGACCATTTTCCGCTGAATTTCATCTTGAAAAAAAAGAGAGACTGGCACCCGAAACGACGCTCGGATGCAGTCTCTTCTCAAGAGATATTCAGTTGCGGGGTTCATTCATCTTCGTCTTCCCAAAAACCTTCGTCTTCGTCATCGTCGTCGTCGAAGTCATAATCATCTTCTTCTTCGTCGTCGTCTTCGTCATCGTCGTCGAAGTCGTAATCATCGTCGTAATCATCCTCGTCGAAGTCATCGAAGTCGTAATCATCCTCGTCGTCTTCGTCGTCCAAGTCGTCTCCATAGAACTGGACCCATTCCTCGTCGTCTTCTAAGTCGTCGTCCTCGTAGGAGTTATACATTTCTCTTGCCGACATATTTGGTTTCTCCTTAATTTTGATACCCCGCGATTACATATAAAAGGAGGTATCAATGAAAAAACTAGCCTATATTCTGTTTTTGGTAACAATTTTTCCATTCGTAGGATGCGAAGCGGTGCCTTTTGTCGGACCCATTGTCACGGGTGTCGTTATGTGGGTCGAAGGTGAAGCCCACAAGTATTACAACAATGACACGGACGTACTTTATCGGGCCACAAAACGCTCTCTACGCGAACTGAACATCCCCATTACAAAAGATCGCCCTGGCAATAATGGCAACTACCATATTGTTGCAGGCGACGAGGATCGTTTCAGCATCAATATTCGTCGAGCAAAGCAAGGAATATCTGAAGTAAAGATACGTGTGAATTTTATGGGCGACAAGCCCTACGCGGAAATGATTTACAGCCGTATCGACACCAGTCTGGATCGAATTGATTTCGATAACGGAATCCCATCCAGAAACGGGCGTAAATAGTTAGCAAACCGTTCGTGATACGCGACTGCACACCTTGACCCCGCTTCCTCCATTGGGAACTACTTTGACGTAGCAACCCAATTTGGGGGGCGGGCTTGGTGGAGTTGTATCACAATCACACGTCCAGTTTTCGCCTTTGCAGCAGCAACCGGCATTGTTCGCTGGCTTGTGTGGCTTTCCATATTCCGGGGCATTTGGATCACAAGCATTTTGTTTGTGAATAGCTGTTTGAGAGCAACGGAAGCAACCGTAGAACTGTGTACGCTCCAGCTTGCCTCGCTTGATCTCAAATGGCCTGTGATCGTCCTTGCCAACCAAATCTTCATCATTGAGGAAGTTAAGGCAGTTTCGCACGTCTTCAATGATTTCGTTTTTGGACGGAGCAATAGCATCAACCAAGAATCCCTTCTCGTTGAATTCGTATCTTTCCTCTGATGGAATTTCCACACCCACATTGTAGAGAGGATTATGCGACAAAGCAGCGATGCCAAAGTGGTCTGCCAGCTTGATAACTTCGTTTTTCTTTACCACAATGCTCTGTCCAAGGGCATGGACAATTTTCTGTCCTTGAATATCATCTGGCCCCTTGTCAGACAGCATTAAGATTCTTGGGCGAATGACTTTTCTATCTTTGAATACACCTTCGATAATGCTTGCGTACTTGCCGCCATTCTGCTTGTCTGTCTGGATCATGTACTTTGCAATAGCGTCATAGAGACGCACAGTGCGAGGAGCTTGGCGAATGCCGTTCAACAACAAGTCGCAAGCGGTGTCTCTTGCTGAAACCAACGCCTGCAATCTTGGCATCCCGTCAACAACATTCTTCTCGTAAATTCTGACGAGCATTTCGTACCAAGCACCCGTGAACACGCGGCTGAAGTTATGGGGTTCATGACTCAGCATATTGTCCGGGGTTTTGGCCGGGAGTCGTTCCGGGTGTGTATAGACAAATTGATTGGATGCGTCCCGCAAGGCGTCTATGCGGTAGCCGCTCTTGCTGTCGCTTAAAACGTAAATGGCAGCAGCCATTTCTTCTGCTAATCGACTTACAATGTTGCTCTTGTTCAGGTCGATTTTCGTGGCATGATCCAGAATCTTTTCGTGCTGCAATGAAGCAAGCACGGCCATCATGTCGCCAAAGGCTTCGTGGAATGCCCACCCTTCCATGCCCTGGACACTCCATAAGTCAGGGCGAATAGCATCCAATACGGCATGACCAAGTTCATGCGATACAATATCTGCCGATTCTGATGTAAATACCACCTTGCCCTTCGTTGGGTCTGTATCGTAAAAGAACCTCAGCATCTTACGGTCGTAATATGCGTTGAAGTCTTTTCCGGCCCGTGGTTGGACGTATAGCTCCTTAACAGCAGCCCACTTGGTTGGAGCTTCTGGAATTCTTGGCACTATATAGTTAATGGCGTTTGCAAGTGTGACGTAGCAACCTGCTGCTTGTCCAGCAACAGAGGCTTTGTCGTGTCCTGCACCCTTGTATCCCCGAACTTTGATGGGCCAAACCGGATCAGGCGGCACAGCGACGTTCGCTACAAAATCAGGTTGAGAGGGATCGTTTAGATAACAGTGGATCAAATTTGAATCGGCCATAATACTCCTTTATTGTCTGGAGTATGTATGACCTGGAGAGGCAAAATGTACTACAAGAAGGAAGAATCTATCCGAGAGGCACGAACCATCGAAGCCACGCGAAAGCGATTGATGGGACCATCGGGTAAAATTGGTTCAATTGTAAGAAATTTGGGCCATCCAATTATTGCGTCTGGAAGTGCAAACTACGAAGTATCTTACCTGGACGATCCCTTTCGCTTGCATGACCCGGATGAGTTTCCGATGATGGACGAAGACGACATCAGCTACCAAATTGGTTGGCATTTTGACGGCCTTAGTCGAGGTATGAATATGGAAATAAAATACCTTGAAGACAGGAAGGAGTTGACGTTAAGATGGAATGGGCATATTGCCTATCATGAGATCAATGGGGAGTTGCACGGCTATGCTCCCTATGATGAATGGGAAGACAAAGTGCAGTCTTTGTACGAAACTGCCATGAAGAAAGAAACGGCATCCCGGAAAGTATTGCGGGAAACGCAGAAGCGAGTGGCAGCAAAGCGATCCGAAGAAATACTCAAAAAAATGCAAGAAAAATGGGGAATCTAAATGGACGGTTTAAGCAAGGAATTGACCGCATCTGGATTTATTGTGTACCCACACGGCAGTCGTTTTACGATGATGAAGGTGGCTACACCTGTGGATGATCGAGTCATGGAGCCTGTTAATTTTGACACTTACGAAGAGGCGGCGGATAAGGCAAATGAGCTATATATCTATCGAGAGTATACGTTTACTGCGATAGCTCGCTACAACCGGGGCCTGGGCATTGAATATAGGAATATTCCTGAATTCACGGCAGCCAACAAAGAAGATGCGGCAAGTATCGCCCAAGAAAAGGCCGAGGCGTTATTAGGGCCAGAAGCGGATATTAGAGAAGTACGTGTCCGGTTGTCCTGAAAAATCTCCATGAGAAGGATACATATCCTTGACCCGTCTCTTTGACAAATAAAGGAGATTTACTAATGGAAGCATCAAAGATTGAGAAGTACAGCTTACACGATGGAAGACGAGCGGAGCGTCGTGTCTTTGAGACGAAAGACGGAAACGAGGCAGAAGTCGTTACGGAAATCTACGTTGAGGAAGAACGTCCTCTACGTCTATCGGAGCGTGTACTGGAAAAGAAACGACCGTTCGTTTACGAGCGAGTCATTGAGACTGTTGACCAGGATGGCAACATTGTCGAGCAAAAAACTGAATCCACTGATCCTGTGACCCGGATGCATCTGGTTGACCACATTGGTCTAGCTGCAAACGACGTTCACGCTCAAAGTTATTCAGATGATGACTGCGATTGCAACGTAACCAAAGAGGAAATGATCGAGGCGATCATTGCTGGCGTCCGTGCAGCTAGAAGCGACGATCATCAGCATGTTGCACCACCAGTTCGTCGTGAAGCACGTCCTAGCGGCGAAATTCGTAGTCTTGGTCTGGCGGAAACAATCGCCGAGAGGCAAGGGGATGCTCCGCAAGCAGAATACTCCACAACCGATAAGGTCTTAATCGGAGTTATTGCGGCAATGGTTGTTGGCCTTGTCTACGTTATCTTCTTTATGTAAGAAGAACAATGCAAAAGCAGTGCGAGCCTTGGGGAAGTTATGTTCTGCATAACTTCCCTTTTTATTCAATGGCTCGATACAAACCCAAAGTATTGACCAAGTACACTTACGTCACGAAGTCTCTGCAAGATATGCAGAACATACCTGAAGAACTCAAGCTCCATCCGATGGACTGCCGGTTATGGAGTAACGAGATCACTACTCGTTAACACGTAAGGCTCTTCTGTGATTTGGTCAGGAGCAGTTTGTGCCGCCGTGTAGGTGTATTTGGTCAATTTTGCTAAATCGCCCACTTTTGCTCCGGCTGGATAACGAATTGTTTGTGTGATTCGGCTGCTACCATCCACTGAGTTTTTCTCGAACATAAATGCTGGAGAACGTCCCGCGAGGAGTTCGTAATCCTCTCTGACGGTGCCGGAGTCATATCCTAGCGATACACCTTTACTGTTGACTGCTGCGTCAATCATATTGGCGTGAACGTCATATGTATCGGGGTCCAACTCGATCAGCATAGCATCGCTATCTGTGAAGTTATAGCGGTTGGCAATTGTGTGGCGAGCGAAGTATGTGGGAAGCTCTTTGATGCCCACGAACTTGTTGAAATTCAAAACCGTGTCAGCACCACCCGGCTTGATATACCAGCGAATTCTTTCTGGTCGTTTGGCGGTGATTCGGATGAAGTTCAAGTCCTCAGAGACTCTTGCCAGGAAGTGGGTGCTGAATGAGACATTCGCCATGAGCGTTGTAACAACCTCTGATGGCCTCGTAGCAGCCAATGTGGCGGCTCCAGCACCAATATCGACTGTCAGGTCCACAAATGTCATCAGGTTGCTGTCGATAGCGTAGCTGATTGTGAGCAAGTCTGTATCGTTGCTGTCCGCATCGCTGCCACTCAAATCCCAGGTTGGATCGGTGAAAGTTCTGACTTCGTGGGGGCCTCTGCCGCCATTTGCCGGGCAATCAAAAGTGATGCTGTATTGGCGGTCGTCCAAAGGCAGGCTGCCGCGATATTCACTGTGAAACGGGTTCAAGAAAAAACTCATATGTCCTCACCATTCGTGCAAAATAAAAACGCCTACGAGCTTATTTAGTAAGCCGTAGGCGTTTTTCCGCACTCATTCACGCATGAAGGTCAGATGCCTTCAGTTTGAATTTTCTTGATTCCACATTTGACCAGACTCGTCTTTTTGGCCTTTTTCCTACGCGGATTGTCGTTTCTGAGTTGCGACAGGGCGGCAATTCGATCCCGACGATACGACTTGATCGGAGCCGTATCAATCGTTCTGGCGATATTGCCTTCCCGTAGCTCATATCCAGTGACCAAATCCCGTGTCAAAGTGACAACGAGAACCGTCCGCTGGACAGGATGAGAGTGATCGCCCTTGTAGTAGAACTTGTAAAAGGGCTGGTTCCTGATCGGCTTGTATTTCAGTAAATTCAACATGCTTCCGTATCCTTGAAATTTGCAAATTTCTCGTTGATATGCTGCAAAATATCTGCTGCGTATCTTGCATCGCCTAGAAGTTTATTGCCAAAACGATTATCCGTCAAGGGAACTTCATACAGTAAATTCGCTTTGACAATATCAAGGACGGTATCTGGTGCAGGAACTCCTTCCGGCAACTCGACTTCTGCCAGAGCGAAATATGTGTTGCCCTGATAATCCTTGAAAAAGTCTAACTCCCAGGTGTAGTGTCGCCCCTTTACAACGTATCGAATCTTCTGGAGTTTGTTCAAGCAAATATTCCAGAGATCATCAAAGTCCCTCTTGTCGATACGCTCTTCCAGTTCGATAACTCGTCCGCCTGCGTTGGCTTTGAGCGTGAAATAATGCTTGACCTTTTTGCCGTTATCCAATTTCCGCACGCGAACGGTGATTCCTCTGGTTGCAATCAAGTATCCCTGACTGATGAGATACTTCTTGGAAGATAATTCCTTCGCTTCCAACTCACAGGAACGGTCAATAACGAATTTCCGTTCGTTTTCGGTTGGCATATTACAGGCCCTTGAGCATTTGAGTCACATGGTCCACGGTTTCTCGACTATCCAGGATTTGATCGTCCAGGAATACGTCGATACGTCTACCATCTACTTTATCCATTCCTCCATTTTTCTCAAGCTCATTTGCCTCGTCTTGCCGTTGCACAAAATGCTCGACAACCTCGGACTCCATTTTAATGGCCTCTTTGAGCAATTCGACAGGATCGCCAAGATCATTTCTGAAGGGGGCAACGACCGTAGTGGGCACGCCACCAAGGCCCACGATTAAATCGCCCCAGGCTTGGACGTGCTTCATTTCGTCCGCAGCTTCCTCATCGAAAAACTCCTTGAGTTCCGCTCGATGTAAAGTTTCCACCATGCGGGCGGCGTGAATGTAAAAGTGCCAGTGGGCATATTCACGGGATAAATCCCCATTCAACTTGTCAATCATTTCCAACAATTCCATCTTTTCTTACCTTTCGTGAGTATGGGTATGGCTGTGACCGTGACTGTGTTCATGGTCGTGGTCATGAGGTCGATGAGGTCGATGATAAGGATGCGGGAACGGTGTTTCTGGATGTCCGTGGTCATGAACGTAATCCATTGGTTTCCAGCCTCCATAATTGAAACTCACCCGCGTAGGGGCATTGGCAACCTTGTATACCAGTTCAAATGTATATTTCGCAACCTTTTCAATACCCTCGTAATTGATTTTGTCAGGGGTATCCGTAGGCGTATGGTAGTGGGAATGCCCACCTGTATGCATGAATGCAACAGGAACTCGCTTGTTGTAAAAACAGGCGTGATCGCTTCCTCCGCTCCCCTGACTGGTGATACGTCTGGCGAATGAATATTTGCCATTCAATTCGTCGATGTATTGTCTCAAGTCATTAGAGCTATTTCCCTCGTAAAAACCTGCGAAATACATACCTCGCCCCAAATATCCCACCATATCCATGTTAATCATGGCAACGTGGCTTCTGATGCTTGGATTGTCCTGCGGGAATAATGGATTATCGCAATAATGTCGTGCCCCAATCAAGCCCATTTCTTCAGCAGAATAAGACTGCACCACTACGGTTCTCTTGATCTTTCCCTTCATCATGCCCAAAGCCTTGGCGATTTGCATTAGGGCAACGGTGCCCGAAGCGTTGTCATCGGCTCCAGGATGGACTTTCCCACCGCCCCAACGACTCATGCTTGGTCCATAGCCGATATGGTCCATATGTGCCCCGACAACGACGATTTCGTTTTTCAAAACTGGATCGCTACCCTCGACCCAGGCATAGATATTTTGCGTAAAGTCGTCCCCTGTCTCGTTATTTGGGCCAGGGTTCAATCGTCGGATACTGAATTTGTCGTACATCGTGGGCAAGCCGTAGCTCTCGTATTTTTTCTTGATGAAGTCGGCAGCGACGATATTGCCCTTTTTACCCGACATACGACCTTCGAGTTCCTGAGAGGCTAGGTAATACAAATCCTTCTTTAATTCTTCCTCGTTGATTGAGGCGATAGCTTCATCCAGGGTGTATTCGCGGGGAGGTTCTGGCTCTGGTTCAACCGGCTCTGTTGGAATTGGCCGTGTGGGAACTTCCGCAATAGGCGTCTCATTAGCGGCTCTATCCGTTTTGACGCGGTATGCGACGAATAGGGCAAAGCCAAGAAGCAGTGCGATTACGTGCAATTTTCTCATTTTTGCTCCTAGATATTAGTGCTTAACTTAGAAAGGAGATTTTTTCTCATGAACCAACAGTATCGTGAATCAAAGTGGAGAGGTAAATACGCAACCCTCCGCGATTACTACCTAAACGAGTACGACCAAAGATATTACGAGTTCGATAAATATCAACTCACCATTGACCCGGATGAAACGGTCGAAGACCAAAACCAATACGATTACCAGCGTCAGCAGCTTGAAACCATCAAGTGTGCCAACAGTTTCTTCTATTGGTGCCACAAATACGTGAAAATTCTTCACCCGATGTATGGTTTGATACCGTTTATTCTATACAAATACCAACACAAAGTCATCCGGGATTACGAGAATCATCGTTTCAATATCATATCCAAGTTCCGTCAGGGTGGTCTGACCACTGTGTCTCTCTTGTGGGGCCAATGGCGATGCATGTTCCAACTGGATCAGCAAGTCATGATTTTATCCAAGACCGACCGTGAAGCCACGGATATTGGACAGATGGCTGACCGTTGTATCGAGAATATGCCGGATTGGATGAAACCCAAAAAAGACGGCAAGTGGAATGACCACCACAAGGCATTTACCGAGACGGGTGGAGCTTTGAAGTTTTATTCCCCGGAAGCTGCCCGTGGTAAGTCCGTTACGTTTCTAATCGTGGACGAAGCCGCGTTCATTCCAGAAATGGACAAGCACTGGAAGGCTATGTGGCCTGTGTTGAGTACGGGTGGTGCCTGCACGCTTGTTTCTACGGTCAACGGTCTTGGTAACTGGTATCAAGAAACATATCACGACGCTCAAGAAGGCCGCAATCGTTTCCACATTATCGACTTGGATTATTGGGAGCATCCCGATTATCACAACGATGATTGGGTCGCGGAACAACGGGCACAGCTTGGTGAAAAAGGTTTTCTTCAGGAAGTGTTGCGTGAGTTTTTGGGTTCTGGCGATACCTATATCGACGCCGCGATCATCAAAGACTTAACGCTCCAATGTCAAGAAAATTGGCCTCAGCGAAAACTTTATTCCAAATGGGCTAATACCGAAGGTCGTATTTCTCAGCTTGAGAAAGACGAACACAACAAGGGTGCATTGTGGATTTGGAAAGAGCCGGTTGATGGCCGTGATTACATTATGGGCGTTGACGTGGCTGAAGGCCAAGGCGGTAAAAACGATAACAGCGTGTTTCAGGTTATCGACGCCGCTACGCTGGAGCAGGTTGCGGAATTTTACAGCAACCAAATTCCGCCTCATATTTTCGCACAGGTCGTGAATGAAGTTGGAATCTATTACAACACAGCACTTTGCGTTGTGGAAAATATGGGTCCAGGTGGTGCAGTAATTAGTGAGTTGTTCCACAAACTCTACTACGAAAATCTCTATTATGAGAACAAGAAGACCAGTAGCCCTCAACCGGGTATGAAGGTCAACCGAGTGAATCGGCCATTATTCTTGCAGGCACTACAAAATCGTTTGATTGACAACACGATCCGTATCAACAGTATACGACTCGTAGCGGAAATGCAGACGTTTGAGTATAACCCTGTCACGAAAAAAGCCGAAGCCCAAAAAGGCAAACATGATGATGCTATTGACGCCATCTGTTTGGCTTTGTTTGTTCGAGAATCCATCCTTCGAGATATACCTACCGGGGCAGCCGTTCCTGCTGAAATTACCAACACTTTTCGCACGGAAGTTTACGAAGAAATTCGTCGAGAGTTGCAGGAAGGGGCACCGCAGGATTGGATCGAAGAACCTGTCGATCTGCTGGAGTTCGGCAGCGATGACGTTATGCCGGGCGTTGTATTTAACGTGCGTCGTAAATACGACAGGCTGTTACAAGAATTTGACTGGTAAAAATGTCGTTCATGAAATTCATTGAATCAAAGAGTTACGTCAAGATTTCGATGGATAACTATCTGAAAGACCTGCGTGAAAAGCTGTCGAATATTCTCGAATATTCAAACGTAAATCAGCAGATAAAGAAGTTCTCCATCGACACGATTACACTCCGCAAACACCTGGATGAACTGTCGTATCCCCGCACAGGCCCGATGCTTATTGCATTGGCCGCAGGCGACACCAAAAGCGTCTGCAAGGAATACGACAAGTTCACCGAATGGTTATCTCCACACGGCCTCGCCAATGAACAAGTCCAACACGGACTGAAAGCATTGGCGATGCTGTTTGAGTACAAAGGGCATTTGTTCCGTAAGGAGCTTCCTTTTAGCAAGGAAAACATCGAACAAGTGGTGGCGATGGCCGAGAGCTATTCTTCAGAGTTTGTTCAACGAATTGCCCAAAAAATCAAGGCAATCATTGCGAAGCGGCATTTCCAAACGCATGTTTTGCTGAATGCAGTGATGCCACAGGATGGATTCATTGTAGAGCAAATAGAGATAATTATGGGCGGCGATCCTGTCGCCGTGACACTCACTTATGAAGAAGTGGGAATGAGTCCCAAAATCACTAAATCAGACAACCTTGATCTTTGCACCGAAACAGTCAAACGGGACTACGAAACACTTTGCACTGAACTAAGCGTCACGCAGAGGAAATGCTCAGGTGTGAAAACTGCTTTTATGCTCGTCGATGAATCTCATCGCAAGCAACTGGAGCAGGTGAAGAGGAAGGTTTGTCTTGGATTGAAAGAAGAGATTCCAACGGTTTGGACTCTTGTGCCAACGCTAGAGACGGCGGTGCATCAAAAGCCGAAGGGAAGCGACGTATGGAAATTGAGAGTAGATAGTGAATACATCGTAGAGGACGGCGATCAATACCGTTGGTTGTCTAATGATCCGATTCCTGTGCGATGGCTAGAAAGGCTATAAATGAAGAACAACACAGATAGATCGAAGCAGTTTTTGGCACAAGCAATTCAAAGTATGCCAGATGATTTCGCGTTATCAACTGCTCGACAGCAAATGAAGTCAGCGTTCAATGAAATTCAAAAAGTTGAAGCCAAGCGAACTCGCCGAGAAGAGACAAACCAACAGGTTCAATTGGAGGCTCTTGAGCAAAAAATCATGAACGGCAATCCTTACAGTGCGGCTCAAGCATTGAGAATCATTGACGAAATGATCTTTGCTGAACGAGAGAATTTGAAGGCTATTCAAGAGCGAATTAAGCAAAAGCACCAACAGAAACTACAAGGTGGCGATGAAGACCTTCAGGCACTTCTTGACTGAAATGATTAACGGTAAGTACAGCTACTCTTCGACCCAAATCAATCTTCCCGATGACGTTGCCAAGCAGGTGATTTCGTGGGGACAAGATAATTTGGAGGACGAAGACGTTTATACGGACCCCGATGATGCTTCCCTTGGTCGTGAAGACGAGATTCACGCCACGGTCCTGTATGGATTGCACACTTCTGTTCCGACTTCAGTAAAGAAGCGGCTCAAAGGAGAAAAGGGGTTCGATTGCAAGTTGGGAGCGATCAAGAAATTTGATACGCGACCAGAATATGACGTGCTGTATGTTGACATCAAAGCCAGCGGGCTACACAGGCTTCACCGTGTTTTGAAGGATTTGCCACACACCAGTAACTATCGTGATTATCGCCCGCATGTCACGATAGCTTACGTGAAAAAAGGGCGTGGAGATAAATATCTTGGCAAGAAGGACTTTGCCGATATTCAATTCCACATTGACGAGATCATCTTCTCATCCAAAGAAGGCAAAAAAACGGTAATCGACCTGGGGGACAAATGAAAAAAGACTGGCACGGGCTGCTAACCATATTGGAAATTTCCCATGTACGTGACGGGAAGGTGATTTGGCAGGACAAGAATTTACGCAACACATTCCACACAACTGGTGAGGAGTTTTTGCTCAAGGCGGTATTTTCTGGCCTCGCACTGCCCGATTACTACTACCTCGGTCTGGATGATCGCACAGCCATCACCATAGCAGACGAAATGGGAGACTTGGTGGATGAGCCATCTGCTAATGGTTACTTGCGACAAACCGTGGATGTTGATGGTTGGACCGTATCACTCAACAGCGGAGTTAATCGAGGTTTGAGTCCCATCATAACATTTGTGGCCTCTGGCGGCTCCTGGGGGCCTGTGAGGAACCTATTTTTGACCACCGCCTCAGACGATTCAGGCTATCTTGTTGCATCCGTGCCGCTCTCGGCTGCCGCCACTTTGGAATCCGGCGACAATATCTCCATGCGAATGGGATTGTCACTACAAGACTGTACTACGTGCTGAGAGAACCGAGAAGTCGCTCGATGGGTTTGATTTCAATCGTGTGAACAACACGAATGGGTTGTGACATGCCTTCGGCCCGCATTTTTCTGAATACTTTGTATTGCAACCATTCCGATCCTCCGTCTTTGAGGTTCAGCAAACTCTTGGCGGAACCAATTGATTTGTAATTGGCAACCTCTCTGATCTTCGCAGGCAATTTAATCATTTGGTCTTGTTGAGGAGTGTTGATGCGATAGCCTCCTTTTTCCCACAAGTCCACCGTCTCTTTTGTGTCTTCGTTGACAAGTAGATATTTGCAGAAAATCTCCTTGGCTGGTTCGGTTGTGTTTCCCGACCAAAACCAAACCGGCACAGTAACTCCTACCGTTTCCACGTTTGTACCATCAGCGAGAGCATATCTTTCGTCTTTCGTTAAGAATATCAGGTGGTTAATAGCCAAATGCAACTTGGGAACGGGCATAGTCTTACCTATATAAATCAGGCTGTTGTATTGAAAGGAGTTTCATGGGAAAATCTTTTTTCCTCACCGCCATCTTGTCCACACTTTTGTATGGACAAACAGGTGCAGACCTGCAAATCAAAAGTATTCACCCCCTGGATAATATGCCACTTGTGCAAAATCCGCAAGTGAATTACCAGGGCGGACTGGCTCCCGTTGAGGAGCGTGGGCCAGAATACCGAAAATGGCTTGCAGCATCAGTGAAAATACGAGTCAGCGGAGCGTCTGGATCGGGAACTATCGTTTACTACGATAGAACAAAAAACAAGGCGTATGTGGCGTCTTGTGGTCACTTATGGAGTGGAAGTCAGTCTTTCCAAGAAGGGCGAGGACGTGCTTGCAAAGTAGAAACTTGGTATCACAATGACAAAAAATTGTCTGAGTCCAAAATCTACGACGCAGAGGTTCTTTTTTGGAGCAATCACCCTGGTCCAGATACCAGCTTGATTGTATTTACGCCAGATTGGGAACCCAACTACTTCCCAATTGCTCCACTAGATCACCAGATACCAGTTGGCAAGCGTGTTCACTCATGCGGGTCGGATGGCGGACGGGAAAGTGCCCACTACGATGTGGAAATCGTAGGTATTCAGGGCAAGAACTTAGTGACCAAATACAATAGCCCGCGACCAGGACGTTCTGGAGGCGGGCTGATGGATGAGCGATATTACATCGCTACTTGTTGGGGTACGTCGGATTACGACGGTAGTGGAATTGGATATTTCACACCACTGTCAGGCATCCATTCGTACTGGTCTGCAAACGGACATTCTTGGCTTTTGAATATCTCGCCATCAGGCGGGTTAGCCCAAGAGTTGCCAATCGTAGATCATAATAACCCACAAGGAAGATACCCCAAAGACTACATCGTAGTGCCAAATTAAGGAGAACTATGGACAAAGAGAAATGGATTGATCGCTTCGTCAAATTCAAGAATTGGGTTCTTGGGTTTGGCTTTATAGGTATCGCCATCTGGTGGATCGTCAAAATCATCATTTGTATTCTCTTTGGAGTTTGTATTCTCTAAAGAGTTTGCTCCAATTTCCGCATACCTTCAGTCGCCAGACCTTTGAGGATAGTATAATCCCCAATGGGTCTGGCATCTTTGTTGACGATGTATTTGTTATGCACCTGCGAAAAGTAGGCAATTAACGAGGCAGCCGGATGTACGTTGCCTGATGTGCCAACGCAAATAAACACACCGTTTTTGTATTTGACCTCTTTACAGAGGTATTGAACGTCTTCCAATTCATATTGGACGGCCTCTTTGAACCATACCACGTCCGGGCGAAGTTGACCGCCGCATTTCGGACACTTGTCGCCCAATTTGATTGGCTCGTTGCAGGCGTCGATATAATCGCAGTGTGCGTTGCAGTTTCCAGTGTTGGTGTGATGTTCGCATTTCTTTCTGAACACTGACCCATGCATGTGCCGCACGTCGGTACAGCCAGCCCGCTCCAGGAGGTTGTCAATATTCTGCGTGAAGTTGATAACCTCAAAGCGGTCTTGCAGGTCGGCAATGGCCTTATGGGCGTCATTCGGTTTCGCGTTGGTGATCGCGTGAAACCGTTGCTTGTAGAACTTCAAAACCAACTCTGGATCACGTTCCCAACCATCCGGGTCGGCCACATCCTCAACTTTGTGGTTCTCCCACAGCCCATCCGAGTCACGAAAGGTGGGAATCCCACTCTCGGCAGAAAGGCCCGCACCGCTAAAGACGACTAATTTTCTCATATTTCCCCCACAAAATGTAGTTTCTAACGTGTAATCCCATGAACACAAAGTTCATGATTATAGTTGCCATGCTTTCGCAAAGGAAGCCAAAAAAGATGAAGCACAGGCAGGCCAGGATGCCAAAAATCCAGGCTTTGCGATTGTGATGACCGAGCATCCACAGATGAGCGATCACGAATCCAAATGCAACACAATCCACGCCATAATACTTAAATATCATGTTTCGCTGTGAGGGAATAAAATGGACACATCCGAACATAATCGCATCTGCTGCAATGGTCGCCGGTACGCCCGTAAACCTTATCCGGGTCTGCTTGCTTGATGTCGTCGTAGGCTTTCAAAAGCTCTCGCTCTGCCTCAAGCAACATGGACTCGTTGAACGCGGTTGCCACTAGGTCGCCGCCATCCACATAATACAGTGCGGCTTTGATATTTTCTGGCTTGGCACCAAATTCTCGCTGTATCACCCGTGCGTAGGCTCGCATTTGCAAATCCCCGCGAATGGTGTATTTGTTTTTACGCCAGCGGCCCTTCTTTGTGGTTTTGTAGTCCAGGATGAAGTATTTGTCGTCTCGGATAATGAGTCGGTCCAGGAATCCGGTAATCATTTTGCCGTTTGGTGGATCGAGATCGTATCGAAATCCGTATTCCGTGTGCCCATCAAATCCGATACGCTGTGTCAGCTTCTCGATATTTTGCAAATGTTCGGGGAACTTTTTGCGATATTCATCTGGCACAGGCGGCGATTTTTGGTCGCCTTCCAATAAAATCCCGCCTGACAGCAAATCGTCCGCCACAGCTTTGATAGGCCGGACACCTTGCTCCTGCACGTAAATCTCGGCGACTCTATGGACAATAGTGCCATAAGTAAGATATACTGGAGTGGGTGTATCAACTTCTACCTTCAAGTGATAACGGTATTTGTACTGCTGATGGCAAGTGTCCCAACAGCCTTTGCGAGAAACGGATATATGTTGAATGTCCATTTTGGTATTCCTTATGCAGAACGTCAGATAATGATACAGGCTCCTCGATAAATAACCAGAGGAATTCCGAATATGGGTGTCAGCTTTGAAAAATTCCGCAAATGGGCAGAAAAAAGGTTCGACGATATAAAAGTCGGGACCAAAGGTGAAATACGCACCCACAGCATTTTCGACAAAACCGACGACAATTATCACCTGTGGATGTCGCCCTCTGGCGGCAAGAAGAAAAGACCTTTCGGTGTATTCCATTGCTTCAAAACGGACGCCAAAGGCAGTCTCGTCAAGCTCGTTCAGCTTATCGACAATCTGGATCGTGACGACGCCATTCGTGTGCTGAAAGGCCACACAACCGTTGCGGAAATGGAATGGGAATTGGAGAAATGGTTCCAGAAAGAAGACGAGGAACCTGCCCCACCGCCGCCACCGAAAATCGTGATGCCCGCAGGTAGTTACCAAATTGATCTGCTGCCAGACTCCAGTTGGTGGAAACAAAAGGCCACCGAATATCTTGCTGCTCGCAAAATTCCAACACAAGATATGTATGTTTGTACGGAAAAGCCCTACAAAGCCCGGATCATTATCCCTTACTATGATGAGCATCATCAACTCATTTATTGGAATGCTCGCCATTTTGGAAACGCCAAAGTGAAATATCTTGGTCCGCCCAAAGAGTGTGGCGTGGGGAAATCGGATGTAATCTTCATTCCAGGCGGGAAAATGCCGCCAGCAGGCAGTACCATTCATATCTGCGAAGGCGAATTTAATGCCATTAGCCTGACGTTAAGTGGTTTGCACTCAGCGGCTTGTGGCGGCAAGAACATGAGCGAACGACAAGCGTTGATGTTCCGCGAATATAATGTCGTGTTGTGCTTAGACCGGGACAAAGCCGGAACCAAGGGCACCGAAAGCATGAGCGACATGGTTTCCAAACTGTTGATCGCTCTTGGCGATAAAGAAAAGCTACAATTTGTCCAGCCGCCCAAGGATATTTTGGGGAAAAAGAAGGGCGATTGGAATGATATGTACGTGGCGATGGGGCCAAACGTCACTGCTGCATATATTGAACGGTGCAAAAAAATTCTTGACTTTCAGGCACCTGCCGGTATGGTGGGTGATTATTTTCGATATTTGGAGTTGTGATGCATATTGAAATCTGGCAGCGAGCTTTAGCCTTTTTGATGCCTGTTCCGCCCGACTTTCGACAGGTCTACGAACAATTTCGTCCAGAGTGGGCGGGATTCACGTATAAACTGGATGAAGATATTATTGCTTTCCAGAATATGGTTTCTTTTTTGACGCACTAAACTCGTATAATTCAATTGGCTTTATCCAGAACGAGAAAGTGCATGAAAGCTACAACCCTCAAGAAACTCAAAGACTATTTTGAAGGCCGAGTCTGCTCGATACTTGTCACTCCTGTCCCCCGCTCCTTCGACGAACGACAATTCGCAGATTATTTCGTAGGCCAAATCAACTCAATTGATGACGATGGTATCTGGACCACACATGCCATCACCGGCTGCAAGAACTTTTACGCATTAGATAAAGTCGTAGCCATTGTCGAGGAGCAAGTCCTTTATCCCGACGAAAATCCCGAACACGCTCGGTTGGTCGAGGAAATGAAAAAGAAGGCACAAACACAACAGCAGCAGGTGCAATACCCTGGCCTTGTAGACCAGAATGGCTTGATGAACATCGAGAACATGGAGCGACTCGTTGAACAAGCCAAGGCCATTGAGGCTGTTGATCGTAAGTTTGACGGAAAGCAAGAAACCGGAGGAAAAGATGAGTAAGTACATTTTGTTTTTGAAGTGGTGGCTGTTGTTCACCCTTATCGTTGTGGGAACGATTTTCGCTCATCACGGCGGTTTCTTTGAATACATTTATTCAAAGGACAAGAGCTTTCTTAGCTTTGTGATCTTGGGTTTGTTTTACTTCATGTCCTGTTGGTGTGGAGTTAAAACCTGGAGCCTCAGCCGCGACTCCAGTTCTGGACGCCTGACTGTGGAGAGACAAAACCACTTCGAGCGAATGGAAGAAATTGGCTGGTTCAGCAGCGAATTGTGCTTAACCATAGGCATGATCGGAACCGTTATCGGATTCATGATGATGCTTGGGAATTTTGCCACAATTGACTTGGCAAACATGACAACCGTTCAAGGGTTTATTACCGAGTTGGGTCTTGGCATGTCAACCGCCCTCTCTACTACGCTGGTTGGTTTGATTTGCAGCGTTTTGTTGAAGCTCCAATACTTCAACATCAGCCAAGCCAATGTGCAACTCAAAGAGAAGGTGTAACATGCGATCTCGAAGACAATATAACGCAAACACCGCATTTTTGGATTTGCTATTCAATACGCTTCTGGCGTTTGTGGGATTATTTGCTATGGCTTTAGCCATGATGAATGTCTCAAAAGACACCAAGACAACTGAGTCGAATGCTGAGTTCATGATTTATGTGACTTGGGATAAAGACTTGGATGTGGACGTGGATACCTACGTCGAGAATCCCAACGGTGATCTAGTCATGTATCGCCGTCTGGTGGGCGGGTTGATGCATCTGGAGCGAGACGATACTGGCACGCAAACGGACACCATTCAAACACAATGGGGTCCGATTCAATATGACGATAACCGGGAAGTTGTAAGCATTCGTAGCTCTATTCCTGGTGAGTACGTCGTCAATGTTCATGCTTACTCGTTGCATCGCATTCAGAAAGACCCAAAACCCGTTGAAGTTACGGTGCGACTCGACAAGATCAATCCTTATTCAACCGCCATGATTAAGAAGGTGACTCTTGTCAAAACAGGAGACGAAGAAACCGCTTTTCGCTTTACTGTGGACAAAAAGGGTGAAGTAACGGCATTCAGTTCGTTGCCGAAAAAGTTTACAGGTGGAGCAATGGGCACACCGTCTTCGCCTGAAGAATACAACGAATATGAGAATCCAATGGAGGACGAATGATGGATACAACTACACTAGGCATTCCAGTTGCTTTTACCATTCTTACTGCTGCCCTTCTTTGGATTATCATCGGCGGCAAGGGTCATTGGCTCGTCAAGATGGGCTTTGTAACAGTTGCTATGTATTTTGCGGTAGCCTTGTGGGTGTCGTTGGGCACTCTTATTGGCTGGCCGTCCAGAGAGCAACTGCCTGAGAAGTTCCAGGTTCATTGGATTGTCGTTAAAGAGGCTCCAGCCGGTTCCAAAGACCCTAGCTGCGTATACCTATGGGTGACAGAGCTTGACGAGACTAACAAGCCTAAAGAGAAAGAGCCTAACCGCTGGCTGATAAACTTCTCTGCCAAGAAGGCCAAATGGGAACCGCGATCTCATCAAACAGAATACTCTCGGCAACTTCACGAAGAAGCCATGATGGCCCTCGAAATGATTAAAGAAGGGAAGATGGTTATGGGTACTCGCAAAGGAGTTGAGCGAGCCGTAAAGGGCGAAGGAGAAGGTGACGGAAAAGACGGCTTCGGATCAGGTGATGGTAATGGCAATGGACAAGGGACTGGTCAAGGTGCAGGCCAAGGCGAAGGTTACGGAAAAGACGGCAGCGGTGATGGTGAGGGTGGCGGCATGAGTGAAAACAACGATTCCGTGTTTCATATTTTGCCACCGCCGATGCTGCCGCCTAAACCCAGGTGATTATTTCACTGTAACTGACTTGGCTAAATTGCGTGGGTAATCGGGATCATTCGCTCGCTCAATTGCCAAGTGATACGACAAGAGTTGGATAGGCACTATTTCCAATATCGGGAATAGTGCCTTTTTCTTTGGTAGAGCAATCCATTTGTGGTACAAATCACTTGGCTCGTCTGATATTCCGATGATTTTCGCACCACGGGCCTTTATTTGCGAAGCTGATGTCAGTGTGTCTTTGTAGGTTTCGTCATTTGGATTGATGAGGATGACATAGGTATCTTCATCCATGAGTGCCAGTGGGCCATGCTTCAGTTCCCCGCCCGCTACGCCTTCTGCATGGATATAGGTGATCTCCTTGATCTTCAAGGCTCCCTCGACAGCAATCGGCCAGTGGATGCCACGACCCAATATGTACAGGTCGTTGATACTGCACATTTCGCGGGCCAGTTTCATTATCTGCCCACTACCTGTTAAGTAGTCAAGCAACTCTTCGACAGCTTCACACGTCTCGCCCAGGGCGTATTCTTCCCCTCGCAAGTATCCCAAAATCTGATACATGATTGACAATTGGGCAGTGAAACTCTTTGTTGCAGCTACGCCGATTTCGGGTCCACAATTAAGTCCCACGCAAATGGACGACAAATGTGCCAAGGAGCTTGTCATCGTATTAACTATCGACACGATCTTGGCACCGTCTGCTTTGGCTCGCAAAACAGTGTCGATAACGTCTGCACTTTCTCCACTTTGCGACAAAGCGAGCAGAACAGACTGGTGATCGAACCTGTGTCCCATATAGGGAGTCTCACTGGCAATAATTACTTCTGCATTGATCTTAGCTTGAGACAATAAAGTTTTGGCGACCAACCCCGCGTGGTAACTTGTGCCGCTGCCCGTAATGAATAAAGACGGCGTGTGCTTCATGAATTCCGCCATCAATTTCAATTCGTCTTGTGTTTCTTTTGCTGCCACACAGATAGTCTTGGGTTGTTCGTGTATTTCTTTGATGGTGAAGTGGGCATATTCTCCCTTGTACACGTCCGCTAATTCTTTGGATACAGTAACAGTTTCGTGTTCAACGGGGTTTCCATCAAAATCGAATATCTCAATTGTGTGTTTGATTTTTACAAACTGCTGATTATCCGGGTAGATGACCTGATCGGTGTGATTGATGAAACCCAATACATCACTGGCGAGATAAATTGCCTCGTCAGACATTCCAATTACGAGCGGCTTGTGATTTTTAGTGGCTATCATCGTTCCGTCTTGAAACAGAACAATAAAGGCGTAATCTCCCTTCAGTCGCTTGCAAACATCCTTGATGTCCAAGCCTTTTTGACACGACCAATGGATCAAATGCGGTATGACTTCACTGTCTGTTTCGCTCTTGTAGGTGTAGACACCAGGAGCTTCAGATTCCAAAAAGTCCTTGATCTCTTGGTGGTTTTCAATGATTCCATTATGGACGACAGCTATTGTGTCGTCTCCGCTTAAATGCGGGTGTGCGTTCTCGTAGGTTGGCTCGCCGTGTGTGGCCCAACGAGTATGACCGATCCCAATATGGCCGGTCATATCGCTTAATTTGAGGGCTTGGTTTACATCCTTGACCCGACCCACTCCCTTGAGGACATTGATTTGGTCGGTAATTGTCGCCAAGCCCACACTGTCGTAGCCGCGATATTCCATCCGGGACAATCCTTGGACCATCAACGGAGCGGCTTTCGTTTTGTGCGTTAGACCATAGAAACCAATGATGGAACACATTATGCGTGAATTTGCTCTCTGAGATATTCGACTTTTTCTTCCCAAGACATATTCTTCATCTTGAGCTTGCTAGGAAGTAGTCGCTTATTCTCTTTTCGGAGCAAGCTCTTCAAGTGTTCTTTTCTTTCACTGATGCTCATTTCCATCAAAACTTTTCCAAGAGCTTTGTAGCTGTCAAAAAAGCCATCGTCAGCGAACTCATCGTTGTCTTCATCAGGCAGACTATCCAGAATATCACTCTTGCTGAACATGCCGCTTTTCATCATTTCCCGTGCAGCATCAATGAGTGGCTTGTTTTTTTCTTGGTCGAGCTTAGACAAGGCGTCTTCAATTTCTGCCCTGTCTTCCTCGCTCATTCCGCCTTCTTCTTTGTCCTGCTTTGGCTCTGTGACCTGTGCTGTACTCGGCTCAGGACGAGGATCATCCTCTCCGCTCACCTGATCGAGTGGATTATTTACTTGGTCAGTAGGCTCGTTAGAAGGCTGAGACTTTGGAGTTACATCAGCGGGCTTTGCAGAAGATTCTGGACCCACTGGCTCTGATCGAGTTACAGGTTGTTGTTCCGAGGGGTCTTTTTGACTTCTTCTTGTTTCCCAAGCTGCCGATCTACTGGTGCTGGTTTGGCTAAATGAATCTTCAACCTTGTTCTTGATTTGGTTAATTCGCTGTTGAATTGCTTTTGGGTTGCCATCCAGGGTTGGGGCGGCTGAATATGCTTTTCTTCCTGACGCTTCTTTTACATAGGAAATACCGTCAATTTGACCGTGACGAGCCATCGCATCAAAATAGTGACGTGTTGGCAGTCCCAATAGAATCCAATATCGCGGATCGCTCTTGGTCAAAAAGAAAGGAAGAGAATGAATGCCTGCCTTGTATGTGTGCGTGCTTGAAGAAATATTGAACTTCTTCTGTCCGGCTGCCTTCCACACGCCTCCTCCGCGTTCGTCATACTCTGCCCGTTCTTCAGAAGTCATGTTCTTCCAATCGGCCTGAGCTTTGAGACGCATGATCTCGATTTGCTTTCGAGAAAGCTCCATGTCTCCAATTTGTTCTGTGCCATCACCATCCTCTGGCTCGCCTGGATCATAAGGGCCTTTGTTGGTAGCTACGGGTTCTTCTTCCTTTTGTTGCTGCACGGAAGAATCGGCGGCAGGATTGGTGTTATTTACTGGTTCATCAACATTGTCAACCGGCTCATCAACATTGCTTTCTGGTTCATCAACATTGTCAACCGGCTCATCAACATCATCCGGTGGCGTCACTTGATCTAAGCCGTTACTGACGGGATCATCCTCTGGTGCATCTGTTGGCTCCTGCGGCTTTCCTTTTGTGGTGGGAGCTTGGGGCTTTTCTGTCGCAGTAGGAGCTTGGGATGGTACTTCTGCTGGCATTTCTGCTGGTGGTGGTGTTTCTGTGGCACCCAGGTTTTTCAGGTCAATGCCGAGTCGATCATTGGCAAGTTGGTGTACTGCCTTCTTGAAACGATTTGCCCAATTGTCAATAACAGACATGATGCGAAGGCTGGCTGTTCCCTTGGGTAGAGGAATTTCTGACATATCCTCATTCAAGGTGTTGACTTGACGCTCCAGATCACCAGCCAATTGCTTCAACGTATGAAACTCTTTGAGTCCCATTGACAAACCAGTTGATTCCGTAGAAACACCACCCAGGTCGTCACCAAGACGGTTTCGCCAGTATTCCGGGTTGTTTTGGTTGTAGCGTCCCCGCCAAACATTGCTCCACCAACCCTTCATGCGGTCCCAAACGCCACGTTTTTGGCCCTGCTGAGAAAGCATACTGTGCTTTAGATCGGCAACAAACTTGTCAATTTCTTTGTCCAGAGCTTGGACAAACTTGACGTTGATGTTCCGAATTTCAGAGCCGATGACGGTTGGATCGCCTTCCGCTTGGTTGATATTGTTGATGGCTTGAACGGTGTTGCCAGCTATGCTATCGCTCATGTTTCTTTCTCCCTTTTAGGTTATATACGACTAAAAGCCGAGAATCACTCATGAACTACATAATCGCCTAGCTTCTTGAGCGACATTAGACAAGAGTCAAATCGGTGAAAATCGCTTGTTAGATACTCTAAAGCAAGCTCTTCAAATTTCTCTTTGTCACTACTGTCTACCTCGAAGTAGATCGCTTTGGCCTTTCTGCCAACAGGCTTAAACTTGTGCATCAGCAAATATGCGGCTGCCCCCAAGTCGGTAACAAATCGAGCAGAATCAGCTTCATCCAAGCAGTCATTGATTTTCTTCAAAGACATAATGCATGAGTCGAAACGATGAAATTCACTGGCTAAGTAATCCATTGTTAGCCTTCTGAACTTATCTTCTGTTCGTTCCTCTGATAGAGAGAACACAATATCCCTTCCGCGTCTTCCTAGAGGTCTGTAATCATGCATTAGCAAGTAGGCTGCTGCTCCTAAGTCACCTACGCTTTTTACGTTCTCTCTCATTTCTTCCTTTCTGACGTTGTTAAAACAATTGCGACATTCGCTGTTTTACGATACGAGCAACTGTTTTTTGTGCTGCCTTTGGCGAAGCTCCCACCCGTTCGAGAGCTTGGCTGGCGTTCACCAAATCGGTGTACTTAATTTTTGTTGCCACTCCCTCAACATGAATTGTTTTGCATTTATGCGTATCCGACCATTCGATGGTCGATTTTCTTTTGCTTATCGAATTCAGGTACTCGACAAATGAATCAGAGTCAATCGTGGCGTATTCTTTGAATACCTTTCCAATAGACTCCCAACATTTGTCCAAATCGCTTAGTATGGGCGTTCCCTGATCCGGGACTGCTTCCTTGGGATCGACGACGGCAGTGAAGACCTGATCTTGTGTGCCCAATGCTTTTCGATGCTCATTGAGAACACGATTGAGTTCTTCTTTGTTGATTGGCTTACATTCGTATACTTCTGGTTTGGCTACGGGTGTATCTTCTTTGGGCCAGCCATTATCGGCTCGTTCATCCCCGCAAACCGTGCAGTAATACAGACCGTGGGCACGGCATGATCCAGGCGTAAAATCATATTTGGAATGATCCCTGTCGGAACCTCCTGTGAATTGCTCATCCATTTCATTATCCTTTTAAGCGTTAGCTACCAACAGCGGCCTCGGCAGCCAAGAGGCAACCACGGGCAACGCTGTATAATGGGTCTTTTGGTTTAATGACTTCACCGATCTTCAAAGGGAGTCCGGCTTGTTGCAAGGTTTCCTTGAACAGCGTGTGGAAGCCGAACGGAGAAGAGGTTCCGCCAGAAATTACAATGTCGATCTCTTTGTCCACATGGACTGCATCTTTCAGGTTTGCTAGACCGCTCTTGATTCCAGCAACCGTCTTTTCAATCATGAGACGATATTGTGTGCCAATGGCCCTCTGAACCAAGGTTTCCGGGGCTACTGACAAGTCAATCTTGTGTTTTTCTTGGTTGATGTAGGCAATAGTTTCACCAGTTGCCTTCGCAGCCATCTTGTCGATCCAGTCGCCGGAATTAACCAAGCTGAATTGGAACACAGGGTTGCCGAACATCGAAAAACACACGTTGACCATACCAGCACCGAACGACATGCCGATGCCAGTGTAGGCTTTGTGACCTAGCTCTGCATAAACCAAAGCCAAGCCTTCATTGATTTCAAAAGGCTGTACCTGTTTGCCATCCTGCTTGTACGCCTTGAAGATCGCTTCCAGAATCTTTCCGTGATAATCTGCATCTGTCTCGCTATTGATGGCGTTTGCTGGCACGGAATAGTACAGAACTTCATTGTCTTCCTGCACTTCGTCCAAAAGGCTGTGCATCATGATCTTTAGAATCTGAAATGCGTCTCGCTCTTTTGGGTTCACGCAGCCTGCGACCATTGGCCGCTTTAGTTCAAGCTGGCTCATGGTGTACGCCATGTTGACGGATGCTTCGCCGAGAGCGTAGGCAACATTTTCCCGCTCGATCAACGGCACGCCCGCCTTCTTCATCATGTTGAAGACAAAACGATTCTCTAAAGGAATGTCCAAGAAGGCATTCACTTCTCTTTTGTAGACGAACTCGCCTTTGTCATTTCTCTGGCAACATACCAAGTTGTATGTTCCACAGTCGAACCCGATTGCCATGATTACTCCTTATTCTTTTTTTCCAAAGTTGACTTTTTCTGTGTCACCAAAGTCAGGGATTGCCCATTCCACTTTGTCATCGTTGCCCGTCACGTAGGGGGAACTGCTCTGGCCTCCTTGGGCTTGTGCCAAAACGAGTCCGTCCGATGCAAGGTTGATCGTGATGTCCATCTTGATGGTCACTTCTACCTCACCATCGCTGGTAAGCGTCTGAACGATTTTGGTTTGAGGTCTGATTAACTGTGGCATAACATCCTATTTATGATTTCCAGTGCCTATTTTCCTGGTGCATTAACAGAGTTTGAATACGGCCATTTATTGAACATTTGCCGTATGCCATTTCTTAGCTCCTCTTCAGAAATCTCTGTAAGACAAGGCTTTGGCGTTTTTCTGCTTTTGGGACAGTCGCCAAACTTGAAACATGGTCCACAGTCCCAATCGCCATTATCCCGATGCTTCTGGATCAAGACGAAATCAAAATGCTTTCCATATGCTTTGCCATCTGCAAAAGTAAATATGCCGACCAGTGGCTTTTTTAGACCACCCGCGACGTGAAACGCTGCTGTATCTACGCTTACCACGTAGTCTGCCGCGTTGATACATGCGATCCATTCCCTGATGGAAACATTGTAAACTCCAGGAATGCCAGGAATTTCCGATCTGTGTAGCCCCACCACAGAACAACCTTTCAACTCATCCATCAATATTTTGATCTGCCAATCCAATAGCGTCTTGTTTGCCATTTTTGATATGGGAATGAATGCAACCAAAGGCGTACCGGGTTTCCGCAGGGATTCCATCCTTTCCCGCATTTTGTCACCCACCCGCTCGCTAATTGTGATGTGCATATCATGTTTTTGCAGCAATACTCCGCAATAATTAGCCCATATGTCGCTTCGATGAGCATCACAAAATGGAGCCTTTTTATGTTCGTATCTGTCAGCCAAAGTGACGCATGTGTTGTAAACCAAAGTGAATTCTTTTGTATTTACTTGACGAGAATCTACCCATTCAGCAACATAAGGATGTCCCTCGGCAGCATCCCGGTATTCAGGAAGACAGGCGAATACTATCTCAATATCAGGCATCACCCGATGGAAGTCCTCGAATATCATTCGATGCATAAAAACGTCACCAAGACCACCTTTTTCGTGTAGCAACAAGACGCGATTGCGTCGTTCGTAAAAGTCTCGAATCGTAAGCGGGGGCTGTGGTGCTTCTTTTTTGATGAGTTTCATGCCTTAGTAGAGAGTTGCAGGCATAAAAAAAGCCTCCTATCCGAAGATAGGAGGCTCGAAATCTTCTTCTCAGAAGGGTTAGCTGTTGCAGACGCTCTTGACGGACAGGAGAACCTGAACGTCGGCGTCAGAACCACCAGAAACCGAGTTGATGAACTCAAGTTTCGTAACCGAGAGGTCGCCAGAATTGAATACCTGGGTTTCCGAAGAACCAAGATCAAACACGGCGTCGGTCGTGCCGTTTACACGGACACGAACAGCAGTAGAACCCTGGTTGGCAATCTGAACGAAGACGGCGTGACCGCCAGTATCGCCAAGAATATCAACCACGTTGTCCTCAAAGTCAGTGCCAGCAGCAATGATAAGGTCGTACACCTTCGGGAAGGTGTTCTCGCTTGCTACATCGCTGTAAACAGACCCGTCGTCTGTAACAACTTCAATGAAAGCGGCATCTGCCGATACCTGCGGATATGCAAATCTCTTCCAGTAGTTGCAATCCGTGAAAGTGTCACCGTCCATCAACTTACGATAGGTACGGCCAGGACCAGCAACGTAAATCGTTCGCTGAATACTTGGACTCATTGGGCTTCCAAGTCCCTGTCCAGCACTTACGGCTGTGGATGTGCGTGGGTCCAGGTCCATTTGGCCCTGATGTCCCGTGTGCTGCAATTTTACCCTAAAAACGCTCATTGTATCTCCTCAGTAGCGTGAGCAACGTATTTGGCCCTATGTCTTCAGAGGTATGTAGACAAGCTCTTCCAAAATTTCAGTCTGAGGAAACAACTTTCTCACCAAATGCGTACCCAATCCGGTTGGAACTAAAGAGATTCTGGCTCCTTTGCTGGCCGCGAGCATCATTTCTTCACTTTCAACACCCAATACCCAATCTACATCGGTTCCCTTTTCTTCTGGTTCATAGCCATTTCTTCTAGCATATGTTCGTAACTGCTCAACTTGTGTTTCGTTCAGCGAGCCGGTGGGAAAGGAGCCGTTTCTTGCAATAAGGCATCTTCCTGTATCGTTCCTGGGTGTTCTCCAAACATTTTGATAGGGAATTTTGGATTCCATCATCAACTGATCGACAGGATGCTGTTGTGAGTTGCAATTGATTTCTCTCACGTAACCAAACTGACCCTTACGATCCCGGAATTTTTCTTTGCTGAAGATTCTCGGTTCATCTTTCACTAAATACATTGCTTCCTGGCGAAAACAGAAGTGTATCTCCAAGCCCGGAAAATGAGATTCTATGATCGGCCTCAACAGCACCAGTTGGATCAAATATTCATTGGCATGGCCGAAATAAGCGATCAGGTATTTATTTTTGATCTTCACATACTCAGGCAGTCGAATAGTCATGAAATCCAATCAGCAAAAAGACGTGGAACAAGGCGTCGAAGCATTCAACTCATTTATTGACGAATGCGGACCAGATGATGCTTTTAAGAGAGTGTTCCTGGAGATTCTCTTCGAGGAATTACAGAAGAAAAGCTCTGTTAGAATAAAGGAGAAGCATGGCAAAAAGTAATGTGACAACCTTGTGGTTGTATTTGGCCCGCCGCGACAAATCCAATGTGGATGTCTTGACCGTCTTGCAGGGAAGAGAGCAACTGCCAGTCAGGTTGAATGACTTGTCAGTTCTGAATTTGCCGCAAAACTGGATGGCAGAAATGCAGAAGCTCATCAAAGAGCGAAAGATGGAGTGGGAGCTTTGGATTGAATCTTCGCCCACCTGGGACGAACTGCGAACCAAGCTCAAAAAACGAGGTTATTCCAACCTGCCAATTAACGGACAGCCTTTGTTTACAAGAACCTCGTTTTTGACACCGCCCGAAATCAATGTTAATCGTTTACCCGAAGCCAAGAAGATGATTAAACGCGGTCAGTCTTGATCTTTAACCACGTATTTGTAAGGTACAAAGAAGCTGCCGCTTTCAACCTCGACCAATACAACGTCACCATCCATAGATGATACGACGCCGCCATTGGCTCGAAAGTCTTTTGCCATTTCATGAGCTTCGCCGTCTTCTGTCTCCATTTTGGAAAGAAGTTTCTTCAGGCTAACGCGGCACTCTACTCGTAGACCAGTAATGTCTTCATGGACTTTGTAGTCATCCATTGACTGCTTATCCATCCATTTTTTGAAATCACTGAGAGAGAACTGCCTAAAAGGGGATTCTTCTCTGTCGGTCCAATCAGTCATAATTTACCTCTAAGAAAGACTGTATTTCTTGTTCAGCTATATAGCCAGCATGTTCGTATTTGGGACCATTGGAGTGGTCTGCAACAATGCTGTCTTGCATATCTCCGTGCTGAAACCAGTAAATACTTCCATCAATTAACCCATGAGAAATTCGTTGCTGCGGGTACATCCACAATCCATTTTCCAATTGTTCCGCCGCATCACGCTCTTCTTTGAAAACGTCGTCGCAACAAAACAAAAGTAGCTTCTGTACGTCAAACTGGTAACACAAACCAATGGCAGCACAAATTGCATTCCGGTAATCGTCGATCTTGTACTTGATCTCCTTACCAACCTCTCCTTCATAATCCGCTTCTGATACTGGTGCATATTTGTATTTGACACCACGATAGTTAGACAAGAAGTCTGCATTTGTTCGCGTAGAAGTTATGCATTTTGGCGAAGCAATCCGCCTGCGAGGCAGATATTTCATGCATTCTGCGTAGGGATTGTTCACCACGTAATAAGTCAACGACCTCTTGTTTGTTGGCTTCCACTTTTTCAAAGCACCATGAACCCCAATGAGAGCGACAGACTGTGGCAACTCATTGAGCAATTCTTGTTTCTCTCCAAACCCATATCCATCCGAGACGATTACGGCAGCATCATGATAGAACTCTTCTGTGTCTATCCAAGGGATGCGAGAGCGGTTGTTCGTGAACTCATTCTTCAACAACAAGAAGTGATCGTCCTTGCTGATCGTCTTGTTGATGTCTCGATATGGAACTAATGTTTTTGTGAAGTTGCGTACCCACATCCCTTGCGGCGTTTGCAGGTATTCATTTTGGTGCTGTCTTTTGATTCTCATTTTATTGCTTTGGCTTACAAGGAACGATGGCGACACAGTTCATTTCTTCGTCTTCGCCAATTAGCTTAGTAATGTCCAACTTAACTTTGACATCAATCGGTGCCCCCTTGTAAACCATTTCAACTTCGGGCTTCTCAGGCATCACAAGCTCAATCTTGGTTGGAATGTTTCCAATCAGTTCAATGGATTCCGGGATACCCACAACCTGAATTTTGTCTGGAAGCGTACTGGTATCCAGCCGGATTTCCTTGGGGAAGTTCGGTGCCGGAACAACCGGAATGAATTCCGGCATGTTTGTTACTTGCAAAGCAATAGTGGTTGGTATCTTACCCACCACTTCGATTGTCTGAGGAATGTCATGAATGACATTGATTTCTTTCGGAATGGAATCCTTCGGGAAAACCACACTGATTGGAGGAATCTCCGGGACTCGCACGTCGATCATGACTGGAATGTCATGCAGTACGCGAATGTCCGGTATCTCCGGCATCACAACTTTGATTTCTGAAGGAATTCCCAAGTCTCCTACTTCTACCTTCACATCCTCGAACCCATCCTCGAAATCTTCTCCAAACGTATCCTCAGCAGAGGCGGCTCTTGCCATAAATGAACCACCTGGACAACTTACCGATACTGTACAAGAGCAAGTTGGAGGAGTGCCCCAAATTACGGATACGTTTGGCGGTGTACCCCAATCGAACGACGGAATGCTTGGTGCAGAACCCCAATCAACTGCCGGAATGCTTGGTGCAGAACCCCAATCAACTGCCGGAATGCTTGGTGCTGCTCCAAATTCAATTGCCGGAATACTTGGTGCTGATCCAAATGTAATTGTCGGCATAGCGGGTGCTGCTCCGAATGTAACAGCCGGAATAGCGGGCGGTGCATCCCATGTCACAGCAGGCACACTTGGAGGCGAACCCCAATCGAATGAAGGCACACTTGGAGGCGAACCCCAATCGAAAGGCACGCTTGGCGGCGTTCCCCAATCAATTGTGGGTACGCTTGGAGCAGTTCCCCAATCAATAGGCACGCTTGGCGGTGTTCCCCAATCAACAGTTACGGTGCCGCCGCCACCACCACCGCCGCCACCGCCGCCACCGCCACTGTAATCAACAGGAATAGATGGAGGCGATCCCCAAGTTACAGGCACACTCGGAGGCGAACCCCAATCGAATGCGGGAACACTCGGAGGCGAACCCCAATCAAACGATGGCACGCTTGGTGGTGCGTCCCATGTCACAGCCGGAATACTTGGTGCTGCATCCCAACCTATGTTGGGTATGCTTGGTGCAGCACCAAAAGTAACAGCAGGCATTGCGGGCGGTGCATCCCATGTCACAGCCGGAATACTTGGAGGCGTGCCCCAATCAATTGTTGGCACACTTGGAGGCGTACCCCAATCGAATGTAGGAACGCTTGGCGGCGTACCCCAATCAATAGGAACACTTGGCGGTGAACCCCAAGTTACTTCTAGCGATCCTGCTCCACTGTAATCGACCGAAATTGATCCTGCTCCACTGTAATCAACAGGAATGCTTGGTGGAGCAGACCACGTAACAGCCGGTATGGTAACAGGGGTGATTGAGATCAATGTCGGAATATCACAACCAGTGATCGAAATCACAGTCGGGATGTTGACCGGCGTAATGCTAATCACAGTCGGGATGTTGACCGGCGTGATGCTAATTTCAGCCGGAATATCGACCGGCGTAATGCTAATCACAGTCGGGATCGTGATCGGCGTAATGCTAATCACAGTCGGAATATCGACTGGCGTGATACTGATCTGCGTCGGAATATTGACCGGCGTGATGCTAATCACAGTCGGGATCGTGATTGGGGTGATGCTGATCTGTGTCGGAATATTGACCGGCGTGATGCTAATCACAGTCGGGATCGTGATTGGGGTGATGCTGATCTGTGTCGGAATATTGACCGGCGTAATACTGATCTGTGTCGGAATCGTGCAGCCAGTGATCGAAATCATCGTCGGAATATTGACCGGCGTAATGCTGATCTGTGTCGGGATCGTGATCGGCGTGATACTGATCTGTGTCGGGATCGTGATCGGTGTGATACTGATCTGCGTCGGGATCGTGACCGGCGTGATACTGATCTGCGTCGGGATCGTACAGCCAGTGATCGAGATCAACGTCGGGATATTAACCGGCGTGATACTGATCTGCGTCGGGATCGTGACCGGCGTAATGCTGATCTGCGTCGGGATCGTGATCGGTGTGATCGAGATCAACGTCGGGATCGTGACCGGCGTAATACTGATCTGCGTCGGGATCGTGATCGGTGTAATCGAGATCAACGTCGGGATATTGACCGGCGTAATACTGATCTGCGTCGGGATCGTGATCGGTGTAATCGAGATCAACGTCGGGATATTGACCGGCGTAATGCTGATTTGCGTCGGGATCGTGACCGGCGTGATGCTGATCTGCGTTGGGATCGTGACCGGCGTGATACTGATTTGCGTTGGGATCGTGATCGGTGTAATCGAGATTAACGTCGGGATCGTGACCGGCGTGATGCTGATCTGCGTTGGGATCGTGACCGGCGTGATACTGATTTGCGTTGGGATCGTGATCGGTGTAATCGAAATCAACGTCGGGATCGTGACCGGCGTAATGCTAATCTGCGTCGGGATCGTAACCGGCGTGATACTGATCTGCGTCGGGATCGTGATCGGTGTGATCGAAATCAACGTCGGGATCGTAACCGGCGTGATACTGATCTGCGTCGGGATCGTGATCGGCGTGATCGAGATCAACGTCGGAATATTGATCGGCGTAATCGAAACTAATGTCGGAATATTTGGCGGCGTGATCGAGATCAACGTCGGGATCGTAACTGGCGTGATGGAAACCAGTGTCGGAATCGTGATCGGCGTGATCGAGATCAACGTCGGAATATTCGGCGGTGTGATCGAGATCAACGTCGGAATATTCGGCGGTGTGATCGAGATCAATGTCGGAATTTGAATTGGCGTCAAACTTATAAGCGTTGGAATCGTTACCGATATAAGCGAAGACACCGATAGTGTAATCAACGTCGGGATTGAAACCGGCGTGACAGAAATAAGTGTGGGAATATTAACCGGCGAAATGGAAATTAACGTCGGAATAGCCACAGGTGAAATCGAGATCAATGTTGGGACATTGATCGTAATTGGTGTAATCGTGATAACCGTTGGAATATTCGGCGGCGTAATCGTGATGACTGACGGAATATTCGGCGGCGTAATCGTGATGACTGACGGAATATTCGGCGGCGTAATCGTGATTAGCGTCGGGAATTCTGGCGGCGTGATTTCAATCAACGTCGGGAAGTCTAGCGGCTCCACTTGAATCAACGTCGGGAAGACCAGTGGATCAACCTCGATCAATGTCGGGAAGTCCAGTGGCTCCACTTCAATCAGTGTCGGGATATTGATCGGAGGATCAACCACAATGACTGATGGAATATTGATCGGGCCAATTGGTCCAATATCCAAACATGGAAAAACGATTGGCGGAATTTGAATTGGCGTTTGAGGTATATCAAACGTCGGGAAAGTAATCGGCGGCAATTCAGGGAATTGCGGCACTTTGATTTCAAACCGCTCTAACGGCTCTTCCTGGGCTGGCTCCGTAGGCGTAGTACGCTCAATTGGCGTCTGAATTAGTTGGCACTTGTTATTAGCGACGGTCAAAACCGGGTCAACAGTCGAGTTCGGTGAATATCGGTGTGTGCCCACCGTTTCTGTTGTGGTGGATTCACCGTCTCCGAAATCCAAACGATAGGATGTAATATTTCCTTCGATTTGAATGTCGAATCGTGCTACTTTGCCAGATGCAGGATCATCCTCGATGATGTCGAACTGAAAGACTACATCCGGGCAAGTGTGGTCGTCGAAAATAATTGGAAGCTCTCGAAGGTTCCGAATTCGCCAGTCAAGAGTAGGTTGATTTGGCGAGAAGTTTTCTCCAATGAAGCCTTCCAATTTAAGGATGACATCAACCAATTGATTGTGATGTTCAGCGATAACAAAGCCGCGTACTTCTGACCCCGCAGCATTGAATTTCGTGGTCTTGCCGCCCAGGTTTCTGGCACATCGTTTCAGCTTGTAAACTTTGCCATTGCCGTCTTTTTCCACCGAGTCGTAGTAGAAAAGTTCTCCTTCGATATTGGCAAATCCGTTATCAGCCCATATTTCGTCCTTGTCCGCTGCAACTGGTTTGATCTGAATTTCTTCAGACCAGGGCGGATTTTCAGCCGTAGTGACTGTCTCTGCGGTGTTGTAGACCAAAAAGAGGGTGTAGTCACTGTCGATGGCTTTCGGATATGCTGGTAGTGGAGGAAAACCGCTCGCCATTAAATTCTCACCTGTTATTGACTTCTGATACTATATGTATCAGAATATTCTCATTTGCCACTGCGTTCCCGAAGGTCTTTGCAACAAAGAACTAAAGGTTAAGTCTGTCTCATCGAACTTGATGAAAGCACTACTGCTGTAATCGTAGCTCAAATATGCTCGATGGTCGCCGTCCGAGGTCGCCAGGAGTGTATTGCTACTGCTGTCAAATCCAATCACTTCGTTATCCTGAAGTGATCTGAAGGCTGCTGAATTAACACCGGGACCGCCCGTTTCCCATACTCCCGACGTGTCGTTGTAAGCAGCAATAGAGCCAGAGTTGTTGAAAAAGAACACGCCATTACTCAGGGTGACTAACTGCCCCTCAACTTTGGTCGGGCCTGCCATATCAGACAGCTTTCTGATATTTTGGACGGGTTCGGCTGTGTTTCCACTTGTTTTGTAGAAGCTCTTGATGCGGAAGAAATCTCCTACGCCATCGTTTCTCAAAATATATCCTGTGTTGTCTTTCCAGGTGGTTCGGTAAACGCTCATATGTCCGTGGTTCGGCTCGCCGCCAGAGTAGATTGCTACATTTTCTTCCAGTTCATTAGCTCCATTTTTGTAATTACTACCTGTCAAAGTTGTGTTTGTAACACCCAATGTTGACAGGTCGAGTTTACTCATTACTTGATTTGTTGGCGAAGTGTCTGCCGCTGGAGTCGTAGTGATATTGCCAAACAGGAAATAAGTAGCCAAGGAAGAGGAAAATGACAACCAGTTCCAAGGCCGCGATATTGGCGATCTAGTTGTATATGTCTCTTCAAATCCGTTGTATTCTAAGAACTCAATAGTTTCCGTAGTTGGTGAATCAGCTTCATCCCGACCACTAGCCCAATAAAGTAGCCCCACACCACTGTTTCCTGATGTTGTCGTACCACGCGGAGTAAATCCGTTGTTTCTGTCGAACTCTCTTTTTTGTTGTGTGGCATTGTTTACAGAGTCCAAGAAAGAACTGTTTTTGGAGATAGCTTGACTTGATCCAGAGGTTTTGAATGTTTCGCTGATAAGCCCGAACTCATTGGATTGCACGGAACCACTGCTGAATGTCCAAAGCCACAAATTTGTCTTTTCCACAATGTCAATGGCATCTTCATAGGTGGTGATTCTGTATGACCCAATTCTGGTGTCCACACGCAGAATGATGTCATAAATACCTCCCACACTGTACGAAGCTCTGGTGCTTGACGAGTTGTTGTGAGTCAAATCATCTGCTAACTCCCATGTGTACTCCATAATGGGATCAATTGGGCTGTTGCTGCCATCCAATTCCTCGCCCCCATAGGAGAGTCCCGTATTGGGGTTCACTCCGCTTGGAATCTGAATGTCGATCAATGTGTTTACCGGAGATCGAATAGTTGGGTAGGTTGTGTATGGTCCGTCATCTGGAACTCCTGCCGTGTGTATCTGTCCTGGCCGACTGACGAACTCAAAGATTGCTTCTTCAGGGGCGGCAACCCGTGCATTGATGAGATCAGGGAAAATGACAGAATCTTCTCCAAAGTCATTGATGACCGTTAGTTTGACATCGTAAATTCCAGGCGTTGTGTATGTTTTTTCAATCGTTCCACCGTCTAGGTCTTCCACGATAACATTGGGCTGGTTAGGCACCGTATCTGTTGCAGAAATCGTAATGACAGAAGAGAGGTTTGTGTTGTCGCCAAAATCCCAAATGTATGTTACCTCACCCGCCGTGCCGTCTGTTCCCAGGCGGAAACTCAGGTCTTTGAACGTCACCGTCAAAGGAACCAATCCAATTGTCTTGTCAGCGGAGAACCATGCTCGCGGGACGAGAACCAACTTGCGAAGAAAGTTGATTCGCTCTTCCATTGTTCCTTGCAATGGCCTTTGGGCTACTCTGCCTTTGATCCCAACAAATTCTTCAATTGCAATCACAGCATCTTTGATGGCGTTGTGATGGCGAGCCATCACATTTTGAGTGACGCTGGTGATGCTCTTGGGCTTGATACCATCGGTGAATCCTGGAAGTATCTCCAGGTTTTCAAACGTAGTAAGCGTTTTTGCTCCGTAGTAGAAGGAAATCGCTCGTAGCTCTGGTTCGCTGCACTGTTCCGTTAAAGTGATGATTCCTGTTGGTGGAAATCGACGCATGATTTCTTCATCGCCTATTACATTGATGAAGGTGTCCCCAGGGTTGTAGTCCTCTGCTAGTACCACGCGAAGCGAATCGTGTGCTATGTACAGATTATCATCTGTGTCTAGGGTTGTTGGAAACGTACTGGAAGTAGGGATCGTCATTAAAACACCGTAATCTCATTCTTCAGGAATGCTCTTTTGATTTGTTGATTGGCAAACAATACCATTTCTGACGGCTGGTATACTCCCGTCTTTTCGTAAAGCACTTTTGTCACATGAATATTTGGATCGAGTTGGGCTACACTTTGCCCTTCGATGGGCGTACCGTTTTCGTCTTGAACGTCTCCATCCAAAATCCAGTAGCGTTGGGTCACATCCCCATCTGTTTGGTCTACGAAGGTAAATACCGTAGCGTCTGTTGGGTTGCCATTTGCCGTCATAGTCGCCGCCGTTTCTACTGAGTAGCCCTCTTGTGGAGTCACATAGAAGAAAGGTGGCTTCTCTTCTTCACTCACAGTGATGTAATTCAATTTGTTGGAAATGCCCTGTGCCCCCAACGATGTAATTACATTCAATTTGACAGTGTAGATTCCTTCTTGTTGATACGTGTGAATGGGGTTTCTCTCGACAGAGGTTGTGCCATCGCCGAAATCCCACAGGAATCGCACTGCATCGCCTGTAGTGAAGTTTTGAAATCTCACACGCAATGATGGCGGGCCACTGGTCGGCCATGCTCGAAACAACGCCTTGGGAGCCAAAAAACGTCTTTCCTGTTCTTTGAGGATGTAATTCAAGGTTTCCTCAGCAGGAAATTCTTCGGTGCCTAAGTTGCGTTCGATTTGCAGGATCGCATCTTTGATTGCGTTATGGTGTTCAGCCATCACTGCATTGACGACTGTTTTGCCGGTGGTCCACCTGTTTTGACGCGAGCCAGCAAAGCCTCGAATCAAATCTCGAAAGATGCCGGTTGTCTTTTTGTTGTAGTAAATCAGTTCGGCACTTCCAGCCTCTCCCGGTGGTGGACCGATACGAATTAAACCCTTGGGAGGAAAGCCGGACGTGTCCTCTACAATGACATATTTGCCGTTGTAGGACAGCGATTGCTTGAGAACTGTTTGGGCATTGTTTCTGACTTCATACAGTTGCTCTTTGTCATCTTGTGCGATTGGATAAAGCGATAGGTCGCCGCTTTGGTATCCAATATCCAACGATGAATTTCTTTCAATCGCCATTTATCCCCCGTTTTTTCCGTCCAGTAACTTTTTCTTGTATTCTTCTTTGAGCCGCACCAATTCCGACTTGGTGTTTTCCAGACGCCTGAGCATATCTTGCTTGACTGGCATATCATCGGGCAGAGCCAAGATCGTTTTTACCAACTCTGTATCTAGTGGGTTTTGTAGCAGCATTTTCAACTGCATTTGATCGGCCAGTTTTTTGCTCCAATACTCCTTTTGCGACTCGAAGTCGTCAAAAGGCTTCAACGATTCCAGCTTCAATAGGTTTTTGTAGGATTCCAGGAAAAACTTGCCTTCCTCCTCGATCCACTTTTTCTTTTCCTGGAGTTGCATCAGGTGTTCTTCCTGAGCCAGCTTTTTTCTGTGGAGCTTCCTCAAATTGATTTCAGCCCGCAGGTCAGGTTTCGAGCTATCATATGCAATGGAGTTTTCTCTGTTTTTCTGCAAATTCGACTGCTCTTTTATGTCAATATCTAGTAATTCGAGATTATCCTGAGCATCTTCGATTTCCCAATTTATTGCCTTGAGCGAATCCTTTCGTGCCTTTATCTCGCGTAAGCATTGCCAGAGGCGGGCTTGATGAGTTGGCTCTTTGCCAATCACGAAATATTTGAGTTGAAAATAACTGTGTCGTGCAGTAATATCGACATCGAGTATTTCATCCATTGCCGAAACGAGATTCTCGGTAGATAATTCAGTTGACATGGCGGTCCTTTCGATATAAGGTAACTGCTTTATAAGAGTGTCAAACGAGGATAACATGCAGAATATTGACGACCAGGAAAGACCAATTGAGGAATGGTGGGAGGAATTGATCTCTCAGCAGGTTCTCCCCAGGAAGAATCCTTTGGCGGGTTCACGTTGTTATTTATCCGGCCCGATTGAAAATGACACTGCTGAGGGCCACAATTGGCGGGATAATCCGCGTGACGTACTGGTAAATCAGTTCGAGATTGACCTGTTTGATCCCTTCGCGGACCCCAAGCAACAATGGGTGCCCATTTTGACACGGGCCAGACAGGAAAAGAACTACGAGATCATGCGAAAAGTCGCAAAGCGATTTGTTCGTAAAGATTTGGCAATGGTGGATCGAGCGGATTTTGTGGTGGCGTATCTTCCCTATAAGGTGCCAACCACTGGTACGCATCATGAAATCATTATGAGTAACAACAACAAAAAGCCCACTCTGCTCGTTTGTCCACAAGGAAAAGAATTCGCCCCCTTGTGGTATTACGGATTCATCCCCCATGAATTGATTTTTTCGTCCTGGGAAGACCTGTACCGTTACCTCGATGAAGTCAATTTGGGGTTGCATACGAATAACGACAGATGGGGCTTCGCATACGGATTGGTGTAAATGAGCTACAACACATATGCCACAGAAGATGGCGTCGAATACCTGGGATTGGTTTGCGAGAGCCTGGGATCAGCAAACTGCTATCTGGTGGACATCCTGGACGCCAGAGACGCTCTCTCCGGGCAGGCAATGCCAGTGCCGGAGGATGGCCTGCTTTTGGACTTGACGGGCTTAGTCGTCAAATCTGGCGATCAGATATGGTTCCAGCGAGTTGACGGCGAATTCATCTTTTCGGCGGATCAACAAAATCCAGCTTCTCATTGAAGTTGTGGATGAGCAACGGGCAAGTTTGCAGATTATATCTGAGGCGAATATCCATAGCCTTGATCGTATTTTGCAATTTTTCCCGGTCATACAGGTCAGGATCGAATATTTTGATGATATGCTCCAGGTGATGCTCTGGTCGCTCCAGGAAATCGTAGTATTCCAGAAAATATGCTTGCGGGTTGTCGTTGTTGACTATCCATTTCTGGATAAAGCTATGATAATAGTCGCGTTTTCCTTTGCAAAAACGCACGAAGTCATCCCGTTGCCCTGCGAAATACTGGCTGGTTTCACCTTTGGGGCGATTCTCGCGGCCAAGTAACCCTTTGAGATAGACGTTTCGATACATTGCGTTGAGCGTTGATTGAGCGTCTCGTCGATATTGAACGATGTAGGGCATATCTTCATCGGTACGCAATAGAGGGAGCATTTTAGCTTTGTGTACCGGCACGTCATGGTTTTTTGGAAGTTGCCCCCATGAGGACATCCTATGGTTTTGCAGCAACCATAGAAATTGCAGTATTTCAGGTCTTCGCCAAAGTAATGGTTCAGGCAGTTGACCAGTAAATGGTGTCCAGTGCGGGGAATGGACACCGATTGTACCTTCTTCATATTATCCTCGTTCCTATTACGGCTTTGAACTTCCCGCCTTTCTCAACAGCAGACAAGGCCCACATTAGTTTGCATATATCTAGTGGGTTGTCGGTCGCCATGTCGCCGACTTCCTTGTAAAAATTCTTGTTGATAAACAAGCCGTTAATAGTCCCATCGACAAAATCAGTTTTGCCCTCAGCGATGGGGAACATTACATCCTTCTCGCTCTCCAAAAAGAAGCCAAATCGAGTGTCCAGATTGCGTCTCACGATGCATCCGGCAACGATCATGAAATTCCATTCGGCTTTGGCCTTCTTCATACCCACGTTGATGAGGGACGACCAGGAGTCTTTGCCCTTAAAAGAAGGGCATATCTCCTTTAGTTCCCTCATGTCGTCCGCATTGACAGAACTATCCGCAACGCAAACTATGGGCACATCATCCCCATAGTTACGCCGAATGGTTCTGGCCGTTAGGTTGACCAAACTCGTATCGTGGTTATGACACAGGACCACAAAGCCAAAATCTAGGTCTTTGTGTTGATACATTTTGTATTCTTTTGACATTTACACTAATGAAATGTCGAAATCTACCCGAATAATATCGTCGATTGTGATCGTATTCGACAATACAAAAGACCCATTTGAATGGTCTGGTGTGTACTTAATCAGGGTCCAGGTATCGGTAGGTAAATTACCTGGAACATAGACTTCGACTTCTGAGCTAAGTCTGACTCCATTGATATACACCCGAAGAGAATCTTCGGTGTAAGGGGTGGCGACCGAATTGACGGTGTAATTCGTGAAGTCAGAAGTTACTGGTTCTAAATCATAATAGTGACGGTGAGCCGATTCGACCGGAAAGCCCAAATTGGCTCGGACTTTATTTCCGTCTACTACCTGCCATTCTACCGTGCTGGAAGGCTCCAACACGACTGGCCCATCATCGAACACAACAATATTCGATGGTGTTTCTACTGATATTGTAACATTGGTGGCTTCATCGGCTACCAAATCTAGCTTGTCCCGCTCAGATTCTTTCATTCGGACATATGCCACGGCGTCTGGACCCACGCCATCTGTGTGATGCCCAATATTGTGCAATGACTCATTCATTGCCGAGGCTTTCAGAGAGCCGTCTTGAGCAATAGATTGATTCAGGCGGTTGGACAAAGTGCCCTGCGTACCTGCGGCTCCTCGCAAGATAGCCGAATTGATGTCCACGGCATCGTTGATAACCCGATCACGTTCGATCAGACTTTGTAGTGGGAGATTATCATACTCCCAATGATACGGATGCAACGGATCGTACAGTGCGGGTGCGTGTTTTTCCAGTTCTGGCATTTGGACCTCATTATTCCTTGATTACAAGCTATATATTGGCATGGAACTCCGATTTACCCACTGGTTGCGAGAAAACGAGAACGAGGACGATTACAACGACGAAATCGAGTGGGCGACAGCCATTCTTGAGAATGATGCTCGCTTGGAAGATTACGTCTACTACCCGGACTACGTTCGCACAGTCGCCAAAGAAGCCTCTTTGATACGCGGTGGGCACGTCTTATTTATTGGTGGAGGGCCAGTTCCGCTCACCCCTATTTTGCTTTATCGAAATCATGGCATTCGCTGTGATGCAATGGACTACGATAAACAAGCTGTGCATTTCGGTGGAGCCGTCCTCCGAAAGCTGGAACAACAAATTCCTGGCGTGAGCCAGATCAAAGTCTTTTTTGGTGACGGCACCAATTTCAAATCCTACGCACAATACAGCACCATCATGATCGCCCTCGAAGCAGGCATCAATGAACAAGTGAAAAGGGCGATATTCGAGAACATCAAGTCTCAAATATCGCCTCAGACCACAGTTTTGATTCGTGGCTCGAACTCAGCAGATGCCGTAGACGGTGAGTCTTTCACCAATGTCGAAGGATATGTTGGAAGCTATTTCAGCGTCATGAAGCGAGTTCCCGTTTTCAGCAACCTGTCAACAAGCTATCTGCTGAAGTGCGAAACCTGCCCCACAGATGCTAAACGTCCAGAACCCAATTCTTCTTCTGCTCCTGCTCCTTCTTCTCCTGCCACTCCCGTTCTTCAATAATCTGAAGCCAGTGGTTGCGATACTTAGGACGCGGAGGCGTTTCTTTCTTCGGCGGCAGTACGAAGTGTGAAAAACTCCCGCTCACATCCAAATCAATCTCGTTGTAAATCTCTGTGTTCCAAGGAGGAAAAATGTCGCTATTTGCGTTTGCGGCTTCAAATACAGAGGCATCTTCTGGAGAAGTTGTAAGCCAGTTAGTAGGCAATGGCTTGCGGTTGACAACATTTTTGACTTCAACCACCTTCACGTACTTGGACTCATACTTCTCTTTAATGGTCTTGCCTAGCTCTGTCTCGAAGTTCCAGGTGCAGACTGCTGGTACTGGCAACATACTGTCGGGAATCTTGTCGCCAATCCATTGCACAGCATTGGGATCGGGTGTGGTGAGTGTTAATTCACCTGCCGGAATAGTAGAAACTGGCTCCGGTAGCATGTGATCGGGAATCTTGTCTCCAATCCACTGAACCGCATTGGGATCGGGAGAGACAATGGTAATCCCACCCATGTCGATAGTCGTATTCATATTGTAATCGCCATCCACGAATTTGAAATAATGCTTTTGTGGCGTGACGAAGCCATATATGTTGGGATATTGTGGTTGGTTTTGTTGTTGCTGCATCATGTTAATCATGTGCCAGTCACCCGTAGATTGTGTATTAGACAAAGGATAGCCTCCAGTTCCAAGTGATTTGCATTTGTTCCGTTTTGTTCAGATCAGGGAATGTCAACATACTGTAAAGATTCCCATTGTTCATCTGAAGCGACATTTCGTTTAATGCGTATCCATTTCCTTCGTCAAACGCAATCACAGAAGTAAAAATCACCTGTGAGGGAATATCGGGGTCTACGCTACTGATAACGCCCTTGCTGACGCGAGTAACTCCAAATAAACCATTTCGTTCTGTATTGACATATTTGGGTATGCCGCCCGTCGTACCACTGTCACCGAATATCATTCGAGCAATGAAGAAGTTGTACGAACTACCTACTTCATTGGCTAAACTCGCAGCCAATGCTTCACGTCCTTTGCGAAGGATCGTGTTTCTGTATTCGAGAACCTCTCGGCGACCATCTTTGTAGTCGATGATGACCTCAACGTCTCCGTATAGTTTGATCTCTTCCGTTATCATAGTTCCCCTTGTTCGGACGACCCATCGGCATACTCAATGCTGTAAGTGACGGATTCCTCTTGACTTATGTATTCTGTAATTTCGCTACCATTAGGTATGGATGCAGCCATCATAGTTACAGCAGTTTCTATCTCGTTGGAAACCAGTTCTTTGCCACGCCGATCAATGAAGTTAAAATCATGGTCGGGTTGGTCGAATTGTTGTCCTTCAATTGTGGCTGCTTCCTTTACATAACGGTATATTGTGAAATCAACCGATGTCCCACCAGCACCCAATGTTTGCCAGTAGTGATCTGGTCCATTCAATACCATAACGGTATCTCCGCTGCTTCCATCAATCGAAGCAATGGAGTAATATTCGTCGTCGATCACAACCAGGAAATTCTCTTTGAATCGGTTGTTTTCGAGAACATTGTCCTCTCCCGGAGGATTGCTTCCGTTGGAAATGCTCAAACTGGTTTCGTAGTCAACACCAGATTTGGTCAATCGCAGGCCGCGATGGCTGTAATAACCAATTTGATTGTCCGCCAAACGCTGGTAGACCTTCAAATTCTCTCCAGCCATATCTCCATCAGAGTAATTATCAATGTAGAATTGGTCGTTGGTGTCTTTTACGAAACCTGTGATTTCGTATTGCGTACCGCCATTGACGAAGTAATTTCCAATCTTCACCGACTCGTCAATATCCAGAACAGATGCACTCAATGCCTCGACACGCCCGCGACGAGTAACCGTCAATGATCCCGTCGTGCTGGTGACAACCTCTACATCCGAATTTGTCTTGATCGTGTATGTGATGCCAGAAACATTACTGGTCGGAAGTGTTGCCGATGGGTCGTTCAAAATTAAAGTACCATTGGGCAACAAATGCTGGATTGTATATGGTGTCGCAGAATACGCAGGGATCAATATCTTCCACGGAGCCGTGGCATCCCCATGCTCCACATCGAAATCTGTCTTGACACCCAATAGACCGAAATTCTGATCGTCGTCTCCAAGTCGCTTAATATCGTCCTGATGAATATCGCACAAAGTTCCAGTCAATACAGGATTGGAAATCCTGAACGTGAAAGCGGACGTATCCAATGGCTCCGTGGCAGAAGCAATTACGGCTGTGTGGCGATATGGAGAGGACAAAGTTGTTTCTGTGCTATCGGATAGGTTTTCCAAAATGGTAGTTCCATCCCCATCCAGGCCAATCTGATCGAAAAGCAGATCGGGGCAGAAGACAGTAAGCTCTTTGTTCCAAGCTGTGCCCGTTGTTTCTGTGACTGCTACTTCGCTTGTAGCGAGTTCATTTCGTAATACTGCCTTGGTGGTTTTGCCTCGCTTCATTGCACGGTTGAAATACATTTGTGCTTCTCCTGCAATTACTGCTTCTGTTCCTTTGTAAAGCACCAAGATTTCAACTTCTTCGATGGGCGGCTGGACGAATTCATTGACCCCACCCACAAAAGTCAACGAATGCAGCAATGCGTGAAAAGGCGAGAACTCTTTGAGAATATCTTGAGCCTCAACCAACTTATCGTTTGATAGATTTTCGATTTCCAGCACGACATTGTACATGCTGCTCTGGCACGCTTTGCAGGGATCAACAAACTCGCGGTCAATATCACATGGATTCAGAGAGTTACGAATGCTACCGTTGTACTCTTCCATGTTGTACACATTTTCTGAGTACGGAAATTCAGTTCGTATTTTGCCCCAAACCAAATAATCATGGTATGGATGACGCACAGGGATCAACACATCAAACAAAGGATCGTCTTCCTCAATGACATGCACATTCCAGTTTTTGGGTGGATACACCTGCGTTGTTTCGTCTCGCTGATCCATCAGCGGCAGACCAATAATGTAATCTTCAATTGTTTGCTGAGTTGAATTCGGCACATCAGCGTACTTATACCTGACCCGAATAATGTCGTTGTACTCCAAGGTGATGGGATTGACAGACAGCGTGTCTCCTACCCAGGTCATCGTGGTTACGCCGCCTGCCGTTGAGAACTCCACGTAATCTGATGTCAACTCCACGTAGTCTTCTGTGTCATGATAACGAATGTGCAGCGAGAAGTTGTCTTGGTCTACCGGCAATGCAACCTTCTCTAGTTCAAAACTTTCAGTTAGCGGAGGACCATCAACAACAAAGCTCTCCTGCCATGTATAGGGTGGAATCACTTGCCACAACTTGGTCAGCTTCGTCAATGTAATGCCCGCCTGATCGAATGCCTCTTGCAATCCGGCAAGAGTGCCTTTCTTCTTGAACAAAGAAACAGCATTCTTGATTTGCCTACGCCAAAGAGTCGGATCAGTAGTTTTGAGCTTCAGATTGAACAGATTGGACAGTAGAGGCAATAGTGCCTCATGTGTTGAGTTCGAGTCTTGAATATCGACAATTTGGTTGGCAAGGTCTTCTAGGACTTTGAAACTGGAAGCAACTGATTTGTTCAACCTGTCAATTGTTGTAACACTTCTATCTCCTTCACACATATTCAACTTGTACATTTCAGGAGTGTACCGCTCCAAGAGCGTTTCGTACTTCTCGTCCGGTGTGAAGTGAGTTGGAATACTTGTGGTGATTTGTGTGTCGCCGCCCAAGCTGAAATGAAAGTGCGACGACAGCGAGTCGCCCGCAGGCAGCATCGTCCAGGTCCAACAAATGAAATAGTCGCCTTCTCGATGGCCTGTTGGTTGCCATTCGAGCTTGAACCTGCCGTACTGCGTATTGCCGTCTTCATCTTCCGGTACATTCTCAATAAATGCATTGTCTGTATCAGTAGACAGCCAAGCCGGAAAGTCAGGCGAGCCAAATACAGCAATAGCCTTGGCTTCGTTGTAGTAAAAAGGACTGGTAATGGACGTGCTGTCTGCTTCTGCTCGTAATTTGAGAGCGGCGTTGATATTCTCAACAGTCGGGTTCTCGGCAGCTTCTATTTCAGCTTCCTCCGCAGCCGCCAATGCAGTTTTGTCGTAAACCGTTTTGTCGAATTGTTTTAAGTTTCCACTCGCAAAGCTCCGTTCGACGTAGAATATCTTTACGTTATCTACTTTGTACGGATTGATGAGAAACGCACCATCTTCGTTCGGTGTTGCTAATTCAAACAACACCGTGTCGCTGATAGTGGGGAAATTCTGTGCTTTAACAATTGCCACGGCTTACTCGTAATTGAATGCAATTTCAATGGTGTCACTTCGGATGATCTCATTGAATTTAGTTGTAACGGCTTGACCAGAGTTGTCTTCATCACTTGTTACAAAAGTAATGTCATACCCATTGACCTCTCGAATGTCCGATAGATTCTTGATGAGGTCTGTGTCCTTTAAGTTTTGGTTGTACTCCCAATTATTTAGGGAGAAGAAGCGATTGATGCGTCGTTCAATTCTCTCGCGGAACTCTGCCTCGAATTTACGATAGAACCTGTTGATATTTACATCGACTCTGACATCCACCGAGATAATGAATCCATTTCTGATACACACATGATCGGTGAATATCTTTTTGCTGTCGATTTCGTCCTGCAATGCTCCTTTAAGTTCATTGGACGCCTCTTCTAGTCCGCTCTCGCCTACCCTTGCCAGAACGTAAAGATCAATGACGTTGCCCGCACAGCCATGATGTCGTAGAACTGCCGTAGATTTGCCAATTGATCCTTGATATGGCGTAGCGAATTGATCTGCCAATGTCTTGTAGTCCAATCCAGTAACGGCTCTTAACTGAGTTCGCAGCCAACGAGGTAGTTTCCTTCGCACGTCTTCAATATCATCGCCTTCATACCCGTATTCACCCTTGGTGTAGTTTCGGAAGTTGACCGGAATCGAGTATTCCAGACCTGGGACATTGACGATAGTTTCGCTGCTGGCAAAACCCGTTACGATGTTTCCCTGTCGTCCGCCGCCACTTCTATACGTTACACGAATATCAGAGCCTTGGGATGGAATGAGTCCGGCACGGTTGTTGCCAAATATGACGAATGCCTGATAATCAGAATTGAACTCGACGCGAAACTCTCGTCGGGGTTGCGAGTCGGTAAAAGAATCAACTTGGTTCCACATTGTCCCATCAACCGATACCCTAACCGAATCCCAAATAACAGGCAGGAAATTCAAGGAAACTGATTGTCCTGACTCGCCGTTACCTTGAACTTGCTGGTTGTGCGTCTTTCCCTCAAGTCCAATGATACTGGCGTTTACGATGCTGCCTGCCGGGATGATAATATCTTCATTGAAGATTGGATTGTTGTCAGAGTCAGCAGGAAAGAGTTCGTATGTCAGCGGATTGCCTCCAGAGGATAGTTCAATATCCAATGGTGCAGGAACGACCAAATCGGTAAGGAGTGGGTTGTTGATTGTGGCTGTGAACATGGCCCGTGAAGCAATCGGCGGTTGTGGTTGGAACCCAACCAGTTTTGCCAATCGGAAGATATTCTCGACTTCAGTCACCGTGTCAATGAAAATTTCATTGGCGAGTTGGTCGATCTTGAAAGACAAAGTGTCAGCCAGAAAAGCGAAGTTTTCGATCAGCATGATCGCCAAGTCGGATTCAACGAAGTCATTGAATTCCTTCTCAAAATTCTGCTCAATATAGTCAATCAGCCTGCTCTTCATCGACCAAAAATCTTGGTTGGTGTAGTTCAGATTGAAGATATTCGGAGTGCTGATCGTCTCCGCTGTTGTGTATGGTGTAATATCAAAAGGACAATTTTCCATCAGGCCCCACTTCCCAAAGGTAGTTCTAGTACAAGCTCGTTTACTTCTCGAATGTTTTCAGGATCAACAAACAATATCTTGATAAGCAAGATATGCTCCAAATCATCCAAGGCGTCATCTGGATGAAGCACGCTTTTGTCTCCAATCGGTGCCTGAACGTCGATTTGTCTGACGGCAATTCTCGGCTCCCACCTGTTAATGGAGTCGATTATCATATTTCTTGCCTTATTGGACAAACCAGGATCATTGGGTTCAAACACCAATCTCCTCAAAGGAGTGCCATACTCTGGTAGCATCACACGCTCACCAGGATTCGTAAGAAGCAGTTGCAGCAAATCCGCTTTGATCTGGTTGACACCAAACTGACTCGCCAACAAACCGTTAGGAGTCTTGATGATTGGATATGGGCAACCTAGAAACTTCTTCATTATTCTTCCTCAGTAGGACACTTCGCAAATGGATCAAGCATGAAAATGTTGACTGGTGTGTCTGTTTTTCTGGCTGAGGCGAATACACGACTACTCAGCCTCAAGCAACCATTGACAAATACTGCCAATGGCCCCGCACATGGGCACGGTCCTGGATCACAGCTACAACCGCCTTCAGGGCAGTCACATTGGCCTGCCAAAAGGAAAATGTACTCATTTGCCAAGAAGATATGCATTTTGGCAATATTGATGTAGAACTCCTTCTCGACCATGATCTTGTTTTTGCTTGTAATCTCTATGTAGTTGGCCGGGAAGTTTCCTTCCTCGTCTCCAACCACATCAATTTTGTCGCAGCAAGTGGAAATGATGTAATAACCACCAGTTCGCAAGAAGACTAGGCCGCAGCCCGAAGGTACTTCCTGGAATCGCATGATGTGCGGTCCACAATCCTGGTTGTCCTTCTGTGGGCAAAATATCTGGATATACTGAGCAACTGTATCTTCTTGGCTGTTTTGGTCGGCCATCATGATTTCCAAGCCATAGCCAGTACGAATTTGCACAAATGCTTTCGTAGCCTTGGGTACGGGAATACCACCTTCTTTTCGTTGTGGCCCACACTGTTCATTCTCTTCATCAATCATTCTGATGACGTGACGACTGGTGCTGGTCATGGTGATTCCACGCTTCGGACCAGCTTTGCAGACTTCCGAGGAATCGTCGCTGATTTTGATGCTGCTGCCGTGAGCCGAAACCAAAGAGATTCCATTCAGTTCGTCACGTTTTCCAGCCTTGTCTTTTTCTTTGTCATTGAGTGTAATTCTGTGACCCGTTGCCGAAATCCAATCACAACGACCCACGAAGAGATCGTTGCAGCCAAAGCTGAAGCTCTCCATCGAGCGTTGCCATGTTGGTTCGCCAAAAGGTTCCTCTACGGAATCGTCAAACAAAATTGTGTGTCCGCTGAGGGACATAACCTGCCAACCACTCTGCGGCAATTCGCATTTGTTGTTTTGCGGCGTACCTGGACCCCGATAAGGCCGACATTCCTGTCGGTGTTTGAAGTAGGGATTGGCACCCTTTTGTGATTTGTAGTGCTTTGTGTCTTTTGGTGTGCTTGGATGTCCGCCAATGATCTTACTATTGCTTTTTTTGCCTTCGCAGGGAACTTCTTCTTTCTTCTGTCCCTCTTTTGGCGTCAAATCTGTTGTTTGGGCAATAGCTTCGTCTGAAGCAATGGATGTCAATCCTGAATTTCTTGTGATGTCTTCTGATGCACTTCCTTCACCCTGCCCCTCAATGCAACTCACATCGGCATCTGGAACACCGCAGTCAGGATGTGCCCATTGACCGCAATAGTGCAGGTGATCGTCTTTGAACATCATCCAGTTGCCCGTGCTAGACATGATCTCCATACGTTTCCAGCGACGGTTGCACTTGGCATCACCGTCAACCATTTTGACCATGTGCTTCTCAGGCGTCTTAAACCCATAAATGTTTGGGTATGTAATTCGCTTCTGAGCTTCCGGGTTAGAGTCAAAATCCACGACAGAGTTCAGGTCAAAGCCGTTATAAGACTCCGTGTTCCAGGGAGGAAAGACTTGAGATTCATCATCTGGTCCTACCATGTAGCCGCCACGGTTCCCTTCAGAAACCTTGTAGTATTCTTCTACGTTGTAGTTCCAGTTGTGATTGCCCTGTGGTCCGCGATCTCGATGCCAGATTGTGCCAATGTAGTACGGACATTCTCGCTGACCACCTTCATGAATGATGGCAATCGTTGATCCAGCCGGTGGAACCCAGGAACAACCACTGTCATCAAATCCACCCATGTTGGAAATAGGGAAAGCCCAAGGCAGCGACTTGACTGGCGACTTGGGGTCATGGAACAGCGGACAATAGAATCGAACCTTGTTGGACTTCCAAATGTCAATCGTTTCAATACAAAGTCCGGTGTAGATTCCGAACTTTTGTTCTGATTGGGCGTGGAACCGCATTCGATCCTGCATTGTGCTTTGAGCAACTTGACGCAGGTCGTAGTTCATATTGCCAAAGCGTTCCTCGATAGCTTTGACTCGCAGTTGTAGTGCTTCGTATTCTTCACAATTTACAAATGACATTAGTCTCCAGTTCCCATAGCATTAGCTGGTGTCCAAGTTCCACATCCAGGCCCGCCAGCAGCAGTGTCTCCCTCCAAGTCAACTCCTGGTGCCCGCAGTGTTACTTTCAGTGTAGTAACATAGTTTCCTTCTTGGATTTGGTGATTTACACCCAAAACCAACCAGCTTTTATTGCTGAAAATGTTATTGCATTGCGGTTCTGCTAACCACCGACAGTTTCCTAACGATCCATCTTGTTTGACGTAAAAAGGATTGATGACAATGATGGAAACTGTTGCTCCCCGTAACCAACCATTTGAAGCAATAGGAATGATTGTGGGATCGCCTTGAATCTTTAGTTCCGCCTCGATGCTTTTGGGGACTTCATTGTCCGCAGTTGCCTTTTCGTGGGCTGCCTGAGCCTTCTTGTTCTTTTCTGCTGAGGACTGGCCCGATCTCCATTGATCTTCGTTGTTGTTGCCTACGATATGCGTTGTCGTACCAACTCGCTCTCGGTTGCTCCCTGGTTCGCCGTCTTGATCGGTGGTGTTGCCAGCACGGCCAGCAGACATACCACCACCGCTACCGGCCAATGTTCCCAATGTCCAGTTAACGGATGGACTGAAGGAAATAACAGGAGAGCAATCACCACCATTGACGATGTATGTGCCAATGTTTTTTACGCAGCAATCAGGAGACTCTCCTGGAGCCGGGTTGTTGCCTTCCCACAAAATAATCTCTGGTGTGCCGCCATTTTCAGGATTCCAGGTCATTTCCACACCTTTGCCTTCATCCGTGGTCAGACCGCGAATCCATTTCCTGACGGTTGTTAATGCATTTTGTTGGTCAGTTGTCCATACGGCTTTGGGACCATCACACCCGCCATCACTATTCAGAAAACACCATTCAGACCCATCAGGTCTTTGAAATTTGATTGTTGGAACCTTTGGGTCGTTTTCGCTGAATAGTCTTCTAATGGCGGGTTTGAGTGCAATCTTGTTGGCCTCAGTGCCGATATTTTTGTCGATTCGGTTTTCGGCGATACGATCCATGAAGTCTGCACCAATCAACGTATATTTGATCTTTCCTTGCTCAAATGCCATTTTGATTTCACGCGGCAGAAAATACAAAGGCCCGCCGAAGTCGGTCGTCTTATACAATTTGGGGGCATTTCCGTTGCAGTCGCTAATGATCCATCCCCATTCGACGAACATTCGGTAGTCTTCTGGTGCCCTGGACATCGTTTTGTTCAAACGGTCCATAAACTTCGAGAAGTTACTTCCTTCTTCGTCAAATATTTCGAGTTCTACACCCTGACCGTTTTGACCACCATATTGGAAGGATTTGATTACGGCGTGATTGCCAGGAGGGGCGGACTTATTACCGACAGTGATGAATTCTCCATCGCCAGAAAATCCTACTTTGACATATGGGGCAAAGCTGGTGCCCTTAATCGGTTTTTGAGGAGAACTACATGAGTATTCACCTAAACATTCTGCTTGGCAGGGCATCTTTTCTCCTTAGAACAAGGCGTCAGGAATGCGAACATTCTCTCCCGCCTGAAATTCCCATATATCTTTCATGTTGTTGGCTTCAAGGATTTTCCACCAGAAATCTGGCACCCCGTAGGCTCTCGCAGACACTAAATCTGGTCGATATTCAAGACCTTTGGTGACAACCATGAAGCGGTCGGTTGGCTTATTGGGGATGGGTGTTTTCTTGTAAGTCGCAAATGTCAGCAGTCGCCGATCTGTGTAATAAACAACATCAGAATCCAAATAACGACTGGTGATCGTCACAAACCGCTGTGGGTTGAAATTCGTTTTTTCAAAGTAGTTTGCCATATTAAATACCTGGACCCTCTTCCCAAATCCTTTGTGCCCCTGGAAGCTCTTGGCTGTCGTAAACGACTTTCCATTGCATATCCACATCAAACTTGTGCGGAATGTATCCGTTTTCATCCCAAACTACGTCCGTTGGGAATTTCACCGAATAGCTGTACAATACCGCACAGACTTCGCCGCCCAATGATTCATGTGCTAATAGCGATCCACACCGAATGCGACAGATGGGAGGAGGAGCATATGGTGCCCCACCTGTATTTGTGTCTTCAGGATACACCAAAGATTCGATTGCTCTCAGGTCTGACATGATCTCTTCTTGATCTCCGTCTTTGACCACCATGAAGTGGGCTGTCCAGGAAATATCCCTGTTCTCCGAGTGTGAGTATGTCTTCAATGGATAAGATCGACCAATAATCGGCTCGTCGTTGTAAGACGCTGACTTGGAGTCCGATATTTCGGGCAGAATCTTCATTGTGATAGTGCGGTTAGGTGTCTCGATATAGCAATTGGGAATAGGCTGAAGATCACCTTGACCATTTGTAGCTCTCATTCGGCTCCTTTTGTCAAATGTTTAAGTTATATAGAGTAATTTTGCCGTCATTAAGAGGCGGGGTTGCTGATATTTCCAATGTCCTTGCAGCCTAGCTGGTGATGCTGGCCGGTCGTCCATTTGAAGAACTTAGCTGGTCGGTGGGTTACATAATTGGTAGCGGTCGAACCGCCTGCGTTCGTTGAAGATTCGCCCTTGGTGCTAGGCTTCAAATACTCGCTGATTCTGGATAGGTGATGAACCATTTGCGTTTGCAAACTGATTTGAGCATCAGTTGCACTTGCCACCCGGCTCAACTCTGGCGACGAAACTGTTGCTACGCCCGCTTCCGTTCCAACTGCGTCTCGATGGACGCTGGTGTGAACATCAATTGGGCTGCTTGGCTGTACTTCTGCTTTTCTTGGCTCTGCCCAATTTGCTTCCAATCCACTTGGATTAAATCCAGATGCACTAACTCTCTCATCCAAAATCACACCAGAACGGCCAGCTAATTCGGAGACTTCCATCATAGAAACGGCTTTTTCATGTGCAGCTTGTGCAGAAGTTGACGATCCACCAATGCCCATCCATCGTTTTGCCATTCCAAGTATGCCTGCGTCACCTGCCATGTTGGCAGCCGGAATTTGCTTACCTTCCGCACCAGCACCGTGTTCTCGCTCGATTGCTTCAGCCATATTTGCTGGCGTCAACATACCAACACCAGACGCAACACTTCTTTTGACTCGCGTTTGCGTCTTGCCTGTCACCAAGTCATTGAGCAACTTCTCAATATGAATGTCATGTGTGTAGATGCTTCCTGGCTTGGTTGCATGAACAATGAATTCACTCATTTGCGATGCAAGTGAGTGGCTGGCATTAGCTTCTTTTTTCTGGATGGATTGGTTGATGACTCTCTGTGAAACAGAATTGCCTTCCCCGCCACCACCCATTGGAATGCCGCCGCTTGCACCGACCTGAGTGCCAGACAATCCAGCACCAATGGCCTGCCAGTTGATTTTGTTCAGTTTGCTGAAATCTAGTCCGCTGGTGTCCATTCCATTAAGAACTTCTGCCATTACAATCAGCAATTCATCAAGGCCCTTGAAGATACCTACGATTCCCTCAATCGTAGCAAGAGTTGCCTCTACTTCTGCTAGTGGCGGGAAGAACTGCTTGATTGGATCAAGAATGCCTTCGGTGATCGCTTTTGCAATTCCAGTGAATTGATTACGGAATCTTTCAGCCATATTGCCGGTGTCGGCCATCTTGGAACCCCAAGAGAAGAACAAGAAGCTCTTCGTTGGCTCTACCCACGGAGCAAGTTCTTCACCAAGTACATCCAACATTTCGGCAGCCTTACGGATAATCTCCTTGACGCCATCCATGCGAGACACAAGTTCAGGAAGCTCATCCGTAGTTGCGAATGTCTCTCGGATGGGTCGGATGATTCCATCGCCCAACATAGATGCAATGCCTGAGAAGTAATGAGCAAATGTAGCAACAGCCCCATGTGCCTTCGCGGCAGGAGACTTAACCAATCCCCACATCGTAAAGGTCAAGCTGCCCATGATTGCCGAAAGTTCAGCAAGGAATGTCGGCAACAATTTCAGAACAGCAATCATGTTGTCCAACAGCCCTGCAACCTGTGTGATTTCTTCTGGCTGCGGGAAGTGAGTAAAGATTGGCGTAATGATGCCCTCTCGCATGAATGTTGCGAAGGCAGTCATTTGAGCTTTGTACGTTGGGATGTTGCTGACGATCTTCTCAAGCGGCGACTCAGCAAAGCAGTCGTCGGGGTCCAATGGCCCAAATACCTTGCCCAAGTTGCGGAAGATTTCCGGCAGTTGAGACAGAATGGATGCCACGGCTCGCAAAATTCTTGCGGCCTCTGTGATCGTCTTCGCTTCAGGAATTTCCGTCAGAATTGGTGTGACAATACCGTCACGGATGAATGCTGCAATGGCCGTGAACTGTCGTGTGAAGTCACCTGTACGTGCCTGGATGAGTTCCATTGGTGCCTCGTCCAAACCTTCGCCCTCAAGAAGAGGCATCAATTTGAAAGCCAAATCCTTAATGATTGGTGGAACCTGAGACACAATCGAAGCTACTGCTCGTAGGATGCGTGCGGCCTCAACAATCTTCTTAACGCCTAATTTCTTCTCCAATTCCTCGATGATTGGAATGACGATGCCGTCTCGAATGAAATCGAGAATGGATGTCCAATACCATGCCCAAACAAGTTTCCATTTGTGGATTTCCTTCATAGGGGCAGCCTCAAAGAGACTCTCGTCCAAAAGCAGTCCCATTGCTTCAGAAAGATTTCTAATCAATGGCGGAATAGCCGCAGAAATAGCAGTTAATGCCTCGATGATTGTTCTGGCTTCAGAAACTCGTTTTGCATCTGTGAAAACTGTGAGCGTTGGCTCAACAATGCCGTCCCGCATGAACTCAGCGATTGCCTTGAAGTATTCTGCGAACTGGTCCTTAGCATCAACAATGCTCTTCATGGGGGCACTGCTGAAGAAGCTGTCTCCCTTGATCGCCAATCCCGTAGCATCAGCCAAACCTCTAATGAGAGGCGGCAAGCTAGTTGCAACGCCGGTCAAAATGGTAATTGTTGTACCTGCCTTGCGAATCTCCGATGGGTCCGGGAACACTTTGTCTACGGGTTCCAAGATGCCTGTCTTCATGAATACAGCGATTGCATGGAAGTATTCTTTGAAGTCGTCCTTGCTCGACATGATTTGCTCAAGCGGAGCATCCTTCCAGAAGGATTCCGGCTCCATCAAAGCAACCACATCCACCATCTTCGTCAACATGGTCTTCGTGGCACACATCACGCACGCCAGAATCTTTATCGTCTTGCCCGTCTTCTCCAACTCCTTCGGATTGGTGAAGTTTCTCTCGACTGGCTTGATAATGCCATTCTTGGTAAAGTCAGCAATATCGCCGATCATCTTGGGCAGCTTGTCGTCTTGCAGGCCAGCCGAAATGTTTTCGGCAGTTGTGTTGGTGAAGAACCCACCATCACTGTAAATTGCAGCAACATTGGCTAGTGCGTCGATGGATGTACGAGTAGCGTCCAGAACCAATGCCATGATTTGAATGGTTCTACCTGCGGCCTTCAGACCTTTTGTATCTGATAGGTGTGCCTGAATTGGCTTGACAATTCCCGTCTGAACAAACTCTGCTGTTTGTTCAAACATATTGGCAAACTCAGGAATGGCTGATCTGATTTTCTGAATTGGCGACTTGGTAAAGAACCCGCCCTGAGCCAACGGAGCAATACTGTTGCTCATAATGTCCATAGACGGTCCAACAGCATCCAAGATCAATGCCATGATCTGGAGGTTCTTGGCTGCACTTCGTAGCTTGTCGATGTCCTTCATTCCGCTGTTGACACTATCAACAATTCCCTCGTTGACAAATTCAACCAATACAGGGAAGAAGGCTTCCAACTCACCCTTGGCTCGACGAACTTGTTCAAGTGGTGACTTGGTGAAGAATCCGCCCTGAGTCATCGGCACGATGCTCTTGTGCATAACATCAAATACGCTACCCACCTGTTTCACAATGAGTGAAATTCTTTCAAGAGAAACCATTACTGATTTCGCTTCCGATGGGTTGATTACTGCTGCCATATCCAGTGCGGCAGTCTTAGTTGCTTCCAAGAAGTCGATTACCGGCTTCTTCATTTTCTTGAATGCCTGGATACCGGAGTCCATACTACTGGTGATCCATCCGGTGTAAAAACCCAGGAGTCCAAGGATTGCAACTCGGCTGGCCGTCTTTTCAACGAGGTTGGTCACAGCCACCGCCATATCCGTAATGGCAGTGATTCCTTCTGTGATTTCCGTAGCAAATGCTGGATTTATAACCTGTCCAAGCCTGCTGGCAAGGGCCACAGTTTGTGTGACAAAGGAAACAATTGGGTCTTCCAAGAGCTTCAATGCCCCAATGCCCTTCCAAATATATTTGGTGTTTGTGCCAAAATATGCTGCCATCAAACCGATCCAAAACAATCTCGATCCAGCATTCTGAATCTGCTCGGCGACATTTGCCGATGCTTCCAGAACATCAGCCACGCCCTGAGCCATTTCCGCAGCTTGAGCCGGATTGATCTTTGTGCCAATCGCTTTAGAAATGTCGTGGATGGCCCCGACGTAGTTGACGATTGGATTCTTGAGAGCTTCCAATCCTTGAACGCCCAGGTGCAACATTCCGATAATGAATCGACCAATGAACCCAAGAGCAAACCAGCCCAATCCCATAATTCTTGGCACAGCAGCCTTGAGTTCATCTGCAACAGCACCGGCAGAAGCCAACACATTAGCCACACCTTCTGCCATTTCCGCAGCCTGGGATGGATTGAGACTTCCGCCAATTGCCTTGGCGATGTCTGTAATTGCATCTACATAAGCGACCATCGGCAGCTTGAGGGCTTCCAGACCAATGATTCCTAGCCACAACCCAATTGTCATTGGGTTCCACCAACCGCCTACATACCAACCCATACTTTGGATTCTTGGTACAGCAGCTTCTAGTTCGTCTGCAACCTTGCCAGCAGCCGCAAGGACGTTGGCTACACCTTCTGCCATTTCCGCAGCCTGGGATGGATCGAGTCGTCCGCCGATTGCCTTGGCAATGTCCGTGATTGCATCAATGTACGCAATAATTGGCAGTTTTAGAGCTTGTAGTCCAACTGTCCCTAACATAAGCCCGCCAATCAGCATTGCTCCAAACAGAGGCAGAGCAAATACCGAGAAGGACATGATTGTCCCGGCCATGCTTAGGATCATTGAGGAAATATCGCCAGCGGCGTCCAAAACGGACTTCAAGCCATCAACCGCTTCTTTCGCGGTTGCGGGCGACATCGTTCCAGAAATAGCTTTCGCCATTGCTATGGTTGCTAGAGCGAAACCAACAATGGGCGGCGTCAAGGCATTCAGTGCAGCAATGCCCAAGAACATAAGCGGTACAAGAACCCAGGCAACCAGTGACAAAGCTCCCAATACACCCAAGATTGCAACCTGAGCCATTACAGAGAATGCGATGTCCGCTGCGGCTCCCAAGACATCAGCCAGAGCTTGTGCCGTTGCTGCTGCCGCTGATGGGTCAACCCCACCAGACATCAACTGACTTGCCATATTCAATACAGCATAGGACAAACCCAATACGGCTGGCGTCAAAGCAAACAATGCGACAGTTCCAGCAAGAATCGCCCACAAGCCTGTCCAGATCAATGGAACTGCTAGTCCGAGTAGATATAGACCGCCAATAGCTGCTGCGACACCCAAAGCAATCGCGGCAGCCGAGCCAATAATAGTTGCCACAGCTTTAGCTGTTTCTGCTGCCACTGCCGGGTCGAGTTGCATTGAACTCATCACCCCTTGAGACATGAAGATCACAGCACTTGCCAAACCAATGATGGCTGGTGTCAAGATGAGAAGAGCAGCGGTTCCGCCAAGAATAGGCAGAATGATGCTCCATGCCATTCCAGCTAGAATGCCTAGTCCCCATAGTCCAGCAATCGCTCCGATGATGGCACCAGCGATCACTGCTGCTGAGAGAATCAACGTCGCAACATCCATCGCTGTCCTGGCAGCAGTAGCAGCATCAATTCCCAATACACCCATGATGCCGCCAATAAGGGCGACCACTCCAGCAGCCAACAGTGTCAAAGCAGGAGCAAGCAGTAGGAATGCATATCCGCCAGACCACATTAACGCTATTTGTGGGCCTTTAAGTGATTCAGCAAGTAATCCAAGTCCGTATAGACCTGCAATCATGCCAATAATGGCTCCAGCAATTACTGCTGCTGAGAGAAGCAATGCTCCCACGCCTGCTGCGACTTTAGCAGCAGTGCCCGCATCCATTCCCAACAGGCTCATGATTCCACCTGTGAGGAATACAACCCCCGCAGCCAGAGCGGTTAGAGCCGGAGCTAGAATTAGTAGTGCTAATCCGCCTTTGAATAGTGTTTTGGCTATTTCTTTTGGCTTCAATTCATTGATGAACTCATTGAGTTCTTCAATTGGCTTGATGACACTGATAACACCTGCGGCAATTGCCCCCGCAGCAACCAAGATGGCGGCTACCGTGCCTGCGGTTGCCAAAGCAGAATCCCAACTAACTCCGGTCATTGAGGACAGACCTTGAGCCATGAGAATTACCCCTAGAGCGATTCCCAATACGGCAGGAGTCAACAGGAAGAGAGCTAAAGCTCCTTTAGCCAGTGTTTTGACTAATCCTTTTGTTTCATCAACGAACTTATTGAGTTCTTCGAGTCCTTTGACGGCTCCCACAACGCCCACCGCGATTGCAGCAGCGGCACCAATGATGCCAGCAATATTCATTGCTGTTTGCATTGCCGTGCCAATGTCAACCTTGGTTGCCTTCAGGATTTTGCTTGTTACCATTGTCAAGACGGCAGCAAGTGTAACTACGGCAATTGCGATAGTGCCCATGATGGCTGCGGCCTTGATGAGCTTGGCACCCTCTTTCTGTGCTTCTTTTGCCTTTGCCAGCATTTGATCGCCGATGCCTGCTGGTGCAGGAGACGAAAGGTTCCCGCCTGCCGTTGCTGTGCCCGCAGCAGGAGTTGGACTTGTTGTCGTCGTCGTTGCTGGTTTTGCAGATGGAGCTTCAGCCGCAGCACCCTTAGCTGCTGCCATTTCAGCATTGCAAACACAACCGCGAATTGCGGCTAGGTGTTTGACCATTTCCCGCAAAATGCTTCGCATGTCTGTGAAGACTTTCATTTCGTCTTGTGCGGCAGCCAGCAAAGCATCATCTTCAACCGAAGCTATATCTGCGGGCGATGCTGATGGCCCTCTTGTGGTTGAGGTAACAGTAGAGCTTGCTGGCTCTTGTCCTTGGGTAGACTTCTGAAGTCTTCCCTGCAAAAACTGAAATGATTTGCCAATGTTTTGCATGGTGTGCCATGCACCCATACCAGCCGTCAATAATTGACCGAGGAATGTTGGAATCAAAACAGCCAGCGGCAACAAGATTCCAGCAATGTTCATCAAGCTGCTAAGAATGCCACTGCTGATGTTTCGCAGGGTGTCATTGATTTCCCGAAGGTGTTGCTCCATCTTGCTCATCGGGTCGATGGCTGCTTTTTGAGCAATAGCAAACTCTTGTTCTGCTTTCGATATGTCGGCAGACAATTCACGGAAGGCTACCGGGTCTTTGAGAGCCTCTTCGATTCTCGAAGAGTCAATGCTCATTTCGCTCTTGCCAACGTCTTTCAGACCGGCGTTGACGTTGGAAATAGCATCTTGAATTGCGGCCCTTGCTGCATCTGCGTTACTTGTCCAAGAATGACCCAACGCATTCAGGTCGCCCTCAAAGTCGGCTCGGCGGCTGCCAAACTTAGCTAAAGCCTCTTCCATGTTCTTCGCACCCTTGGCAGATTCATCCAGGGCGGTCATTACACCGAGAGCGGCACTTGTCTTGAGACGACGTTCCTCTTCGAGTAAGCCTTTGGTTTCTTCGATTGTTAGGTTTTCTTGTTTTCTCTTCTTTTGAATATCTGCCAAACGATCTGAGGTCGTTTTGCCAGCTTCATTCATTGCTTCAATGGTTGAACGTAGTTCTCCCAATTCCAAACCGAAAGATGCTTTCAGTTGGAGGTTGATGTTCCTTTTTGCCTCATTGCTGAGTTGGTCGATTTCATCAAGGCTATCCACGCCGAATCGCTTCAAGACTCCTTGAAGGCCCTTCGCCATATCTTTGATGCCTTCTTTACTTTGAAGAACGGTTCCGTTCATCAAATCGCCGATTCGCCCTGTTTGACTTGCGGCGTAAACCAAGAGAGAGCGTGTTTCAGCCGAGGCATCAACAATAAAGCTGGTGGAACTAGCCATTGCCTTCATCAATGGATTCATCTGCTCGGCAATGCCCAATTTCTGAGCTTGTGCCGTAATCTCCATGACGTTCTTGGCGGCATTGGCAGTCAATGTGGCAGCGTTTCTAAGCTGCTTCACAAATTCCTGGCTGGTCTTCATGGCTTCTGCCAAGTTCTTGCCAGTGATGCCTGTATAACGGGCCACGTCTCGCATTCCGCGATTCATTTCATTCAACTGACCGACATTCATGCGGAACTGGTGGTGCCAGTCAACAAACGTCTCGCCCAAATCTTCAGCCTTGAGGCCGATCATGGTTGCAGTATTCAGTTGAGCTACGGATATATCGAGAGCTTTGTCTTGGTCCCTGACGCCCTTCTTTAGAGCATCAATGTAGGCTTTCTGCGTTTGTCCCCGATCCTGTCCGGTTCGCTTTACGGTTTTACCAATATCCTCATATGCACGCTGGACTCCTTGAAGTTCTTTGGTGACACCTGCCGTTTCATAAGCGGTCTTACGAATGTCTTGAAGAAATTCTCTTTCCTTTTCGACAATACCACCCAACATGGTGCCCACGGTATTAAAACCAAAGAACGCCTTCTCTGCCTTGTTTACCCAACTGTAAACTTGGAAAAGTGCGTTTTGCAAAGCCCATACGTCGTCGGCATCAACTCTTGCTCTCACTTGAACTTCTTCAGGTCCGCCCCCCGCACCTGCGGCACCAGCAGCCCCACCGCCTCCGCGACCGCCACCACTGCCACCACCGCCTCGGCTTGCATTTGATGCTGTCTTTAGATAGCGACCCAAGAGCGAGTAGATATTTTGCATAGTTGCACGTAGGCGGACATCGTTGACGTACAACGAACCCTTCTTCAAACCGTGCCTTGCCATATTGTCGAGGTTTTTGAAGACTTTCTCTTCTTTCTTCCCTCGCTTATCCAACGACTTGAGACTCTTTGTGTCTTCTATGCCGCCCTTTTCGTTGAAAGCAGCCTTCAGAGCCGATGTGGGTTCAGCGACAGACCCACCGCCCTTTGTGGCACCACCCATTGATGCTCTTGCATTATTGACTTCTTCGGTATAGTTTTTGATGGCATCAACATATTGCTTGGCAGCAGTCTGCATCGACTTGATGGAATTACCGAATGCTGTCGTCATCTTGTCGATGGCAGCTTTATTTGCAGCAGATGCCTTGGCAGCAGCATCAAGTGAAGCGGCTAATTCTTTTGTCTTGTCATTTCCGCCACCAGTCGGAGTGTAAGCCTTGGCCGGTCCAGTCTGTCCCTTCATCATGGACTGAACCAATCCTTTGATTTCTTTCAAAGTCATTGCCGCCGTGTCTATTTGACGGCCTACATTATCTAAGACTTGTGCCATTTATCGCCGTATTGCTGAAAGCCCTTTTCATTTATGTAGTTCGGTAAGGTTGTTCTTGTGATATATCTGCCGGTACTTGCAATTGCTGACTAATCTGCTGTCGGATATTTTGTCGCATCGCTTCAAGTTCATTAGGACTAATGGTGGAGGGTCGTAACGAAGCGAGCAGATTCACGATGAAGGCCGTGTCAACCTTACTTACCTGACGAATACCTTGCTTTTTGTATTGTCGGAATGCTGATGTTATGTAGTCATTTCCCTTGAAATGCTGATACGAAAAACCAGGGTTATCAGCAAATCGTTGATCGAGCATCCACTTGATTGTCGGAAACGTCAAATAGTGAATATTCACGCCACGAACATACCGCATCGCACTGCCACGAATGCGATAATCAGGGTCCGTCACCAACACTAAAGGAGTAGGATCGTGACCGGGTTTGTGGAAAAGGTAATGGAATTTCACCAAACTGCCTTTGCCGATCTCGGCTTCCGTGTTTACGGGAGCGAAGATGGATTGCGGGGTGAATCCAGGAGACTGCGGGATGTTGCCGAGAGGCGGAATTTGATCGACCATAACAGAGTATGTAGAGCCAGAATTTTTGATTTTACAAACCGATCTGGCTGTGGTACGATGACGATGGAGGTACAACTATGGCCGGAATCGTCTTGCAATGCCCAAACTGTGATGGCAGCGTGAACATCGGGTACACAACCCGGTTCAACCTTTTTGAATGCAGCCATTGCCGCCACAGATTTCGCGGCATTTACGCCCGTACATCGCTCATCAAGCACATCGCCCGCACGACCATTGACGCCGTGATCGGGTTCGGTCGGGGTGCAGGCTACGAGACAGCCGGAGTGACGCCCTGTCCTTACTGTCACAGTCAGGTGACAATCGACGCCCGTGTTTGTGCTTATTGCCGTTGTGAGCTTCCTCGCTCGCCTGCCGGAGAGTGGCGAAAGATCAAGTGCGGCTGTGGCCGTCTCATCAGGACTTTTGATTGGGCCAATGGGTCGATGCCAGACCCCGGAACCAAGTGGGCGATTGCTCCAACGTGTTCCTGCGGTCGGGAACTCGGATCAATGGATATTCCGCCCGAAATTCCTTGCCGCTCTTGCGGAGCCATGAACTGCGTCGATCTCTCGGTTGACCCTGGCTCTCGTTGCAACTGGTGCCGCAAGCCGCTTTAAGCCTGAGCTTGTCCCTGAGCCAATGGTTTGCCGACATAGGCTCGCACGTTAACCGCAGGCCATTTGGAAAAGTCAACGGACTTCCAATCGACTTGACCGCTGTCGAGAGCCTGCTTTATCTCTGGCGGGGCTGCCTGATAGAAATACGCAATCAAGCGGTGGAACCCTTCCATCACTTTGTATGTGTTATTTCCTTTTTCGGCCAAAATGATTGGCTCGTTCTGATCGCCACGCTCCGCAGCCAACTTTCGCTGCATCTGGTGCCTGTTGGCATCGTCTCTGACCCCGCTCAGTGATTTGTTCCCAAAGTCGATCATTTTCATTTTGGAAAGATCGTCTTGGTCGATATTTACTGGCGAAATAGTCAATACGACTGGTTTTTTGCCATAGTCATATTGCAACCGCTCTTTGACATATGGGTCATTGAGAATATCGTTCATCGAACCAGCCGAACTTTTGTGTGGTTGATATGCCATAGTTGGCTCCAGGCCGTCACTATCAGGTTCGGGTGGATATGCCATCGTGGCACCTAGATCGTAACTGCCTTGCCCGCTCAAGGGGCTATTCCGCCAGGATGAGCCAATTCCATTGGAGAGAAATTGGTTGGATACATAGTTGTTCAAATGAGGGTGCATTTGCTTGAATTTTCTGGCAAATCCCCTATTTAACTCATTGATCGCCAACCATTCTTTGAATGAGAATTCTGACACGGTTACATCCTGTTCTGGACTAAGTTGGAGTAATCAGTCCCGCCCGTTCTCAACATGACCTGTGAGCCATCTGGATTCTCTTCATCCATTTCCGCTTCGGCCACCGCTGTCTTCTTGAAGAACTTCTTCACTTCTTCAACAACACTCTTGATGACCTCTTTGCCCGCTTGTTCTTCTTTCATGTTGTCCGCCATGAAATCATTGAACATTTCTTCTAAGTTGAGTTGATAAGCACGACCGTAAGGTTCGGTGTCGGGTTCCTTTTGAACACGGTAAGCAACCTCATTCCCAATCTCATAGATGCGAATGCCGTCGAAGCTCAAACGCTCGTCGGGAGAATACACAAAGAGATAAGGGTCTTCATCTTCTGTGAAACTCTGCACTTTGATCCCACTCTGCTTGAACAATTGCTCCAGCAGTTTTAGATGCTTGATTGCTTCGCGTTGCTTGCGATCAACAAATTCTCTGAACACGATGGGCATTAGCAGTTCCTCATCAAGATTTCGACAGCAGACGGAATACACCGCATCATGACCTTCAGGTCACTTGGGTTGCCAGTATATGGCGTTTCCTTCAAGACGATTCCCTGGAACGATGACGCCGCTTCACGCAGCGTGCTGAATTGAGCCGTCAAATACAGGTTCCCGTCAATTCGCTCCATGAATTCCATTTCTTCCAACACAGGCTTGCCGTTTTCATCTGTGTCGCCCGTTTCTTGAGCATACTTAATCTTCAAGTCAATGAATGGAATGATGGCACCTTCGTCGTCAATCATTGCTTCTGAGTTTTCCGACTCAATAGTTCGGACAACCAACTTGCCTTCAGTGTAGGCTGCCTTCAGCGAACCAGCCAAATCCCACCCAAAGGTATAGATCGTACCATCGTCGTTGACAACATTGACGATGAATGCACGATGCTTATACGTCTCGGCGATAGATTCCATAACGACTCGGCGTCGTAGTACGTCTTTTTCTTCCGGGCTGCCTTCTTCCAGTCGCTTTTGTTCTGGCTCGGTTAGGTAGCGTTCCGGGTCGTCCTCTCGCAAGCTCCATTTGCCAATATCGACGCGGCCCCATTTATCGCAATAGCGACTTGAAATACGAACAGAGTATTCAGTCTCGTTCCAGATCAAATCTTCCTTGTTGGCACCAGAACCAACTTGCACGGCTCCCAACAAGGATGCAATGTACTTGCGGTGCAAATCGCCCTTCATGCCCAATGTGCCCTTCAACTTGATGAAGATATTGTTCAATTCCGGCATATCCTTGAGGATATTAGTCATGTGGTTACAGATGGATACTGATGGGTTGTTTTGATCGAGTTCCTGCTTCATCAACTTTCTGATCTGCGTCATTGCTTTGTCAATATTGGCGTGCTGTCGCAGGAAAAGAACTTGCAGGTTGTCTTCGACGAACTTCCGAGGGTATGGCTGCAAATCATGTTCTCGGACTTGATGAACCATATCGAGCATCCGATTGGTGTCACCCTTGACGCTTTCTTTGAGGAATAGGTTTTTCCACTGCTCAAAGTCCTGGTCGTCGTTGTCTTCAGGCATATCCGGTCCTTGCGGATCGTCGGTGACATCCGGGACATCAGGCATGTGTCGCGGGTCTTCTTCCTGAGCATCAGGAGCCATTTTGTCGGCCTGATTTGTTACGTTGGGATCATTGGCTTGTGGCATTTGTCCCATATCGCTGCCGAAGCCAGGAGCATCCATAGGAGGTCCGCCCGCAGCTTGATTGCCACCGCCAAATTGGTCTTCACGGAGAAATTGCTCTTCCAGCCATTCTTCGAGGTTTGGATTACTCATTATTCTTCCTTCTTTTTCTTGGCCTTATTTATGGCTTCCAGCAGTTGTCGCTTTTTGCCGGAGTCGTTGATATTGATGGTGTTATTTTGATGAGCCGCCAAATAACGAGGGAACGTATTCGTTTCTTTGAGTTTGATGCGAGTCATCAGGTCGGCAATCTTCACCTTTTTATCAATTAAGTCTGTTTCGATTTTGACGAAATTGACCAACGCTTCTTTACTGGATGTTGTGGCGTCACCTTCGTTGAAGACCATTTCCGCCATGTTGGCAACGTAATCTGATACTTCTTTTTCTTTTTCGTTGATGTCCTTCAATATGTCGCCATAGATTTCCAGAATGTCATCATCGGTGATTAACTCTGGTGCTGCTTCGGCTGGCGGGTTGGAGGGAACCGTTACGTTCATCCGGGGGACCAGATCGTCAATCGCATCCTCGATTTCAACATCGGTAGTGGATTTGGCAACTTTTTCGACAATTTCGGGTTCTTTATTCATGGTAACATATATAGAACGTGTAATTGAAAAAGGTTCCAGTCGAAACGGGGAATATATGGCCGACGCAAGCATCCCGGAGCAATTTTACAGTCAAGTATCCGAATCCATTAAGTTGGTGTTCGATCTGACATCCCGGATTGATGAACGGGTTAAAATGCTCATGGAGCAACAAAAAGAATCCGATAAACAGATTCGACAACTCATTGGCCTGCACAATGAGTTGATTGCCAGAGTGTCGGTATTAGAGTCCAGGGACGTTTCTAGCATCCGAAATGAAGTACAGGCCATTTCTCATCGGCTTGCCGTCCTTGAAGCACAATGCACTCAAGAAGAAGTAGACGTTCTGGAAAAAAAGATTCAAACGCTGGAGCTTAAAACAGAAACGCTCGCTCTCCGCACAGATTCCACGGAAGGCAAATGGGCCAAAGTAATCGACTTCGCCCTCAAATTGGGATGGGCAATTCTCGCCGGGTACATACTTTACAGATTGGGATTTCCAGAACCACTATGATTGACTTCAACGGGAAAAAGGTCGATTTCATCGCAGCCAGTGGAGCATTGGGTTTGGATGGCTCTGGTTGGTGGTGGGAAAAACCTCTCCGTTGGACTGGCTTATTGAGGCCAGAAGAGTTCACCATTATCACAAAAACTTTGACCTACCGCCCCTGCAAAGGCCATCTGGATATGATGCGTCCTTGGCGTTGCGTGCGTCTCATACCAGGGGGAGCAGTAAATTCAGTTGGACTTACCAATCCAGGGATACTTCATTGGATTGAATTTTGTTACCCAAATATGGTTGAACAAAACCTGCAATTCATTCCGTCCATTCGCCCCGACTCTCCCAAGGAAGCGGAAGTAATGGCAAAAATACTGGACAAATTGCCGGGGATGACGGCTGTTGAGATAAATATCTCTTGCCCCAATGTGGTGGGTCGTCAGCAATATGATCGAATTTTGAGGAAGATTAGAGACAACACCAATCATCCTTTAATTGTGAAACTTGGTTGGAACTCTCCTATTGAGGATGTCTGCAAGAAGTGGGGCCAGGAAATTCAAGCCTTCGATGTTATCAATGCGGTGCCTTGGCATACGGTGTTTCCTTATAAAGAAACGCCGCTGGCTAAATATGATCTGATAGGCGGCGTGTCGGGGACACCTATCAAAGCCCACGGTCGAATGGCATTGAAACGTGTCAAAGACGCAACCGATACCCCTATTATCTCTGGTGGCGGGATCGACGGTTACGATGAGGTTTGTCAGAGAATTGATATGGGAGCAAACGCTGTTGCCATCGGTGTCTTGTTTTTGAGATACCCCTGGCTCCCTAATATGATCGTCTCCAAATGCAGGAAAAATCAACTTGGCAAGGGTAAATAGAACACCGGGCAAATTCAGGTGGGAAGGAAATATGACAAAGACACTTTTCGGAAAGTATTTTGTTCTACGTGAAGAGGAAGAATCTACAAATTCTAACTCTGAGAGCGGTGGTGCCGTCAAAGGCCCGACTGCCAAGATCAAATTGGCGAAGCAGGAAGGCTCTAGTGAGTTCGCTCCCTTCACGGTCAACAAAACAACACACCCCAATCTCCGCACTGTTATCAAGGCATTTCAAGATAGTGCCTCGACGGGTGTTGGGTATACAACTATTGAGAAAAACAAAGGCGAAGTTGAACCACAACTCAAGAAGAAGACGTTGTGGCTCACAGGCGGTGCCGTCCGCGATCACCTAAAGGGCAAGACCCCCAGGAATTACGATCTGGTAACGGACGCCACGCCGAGCGAAATGCGTATGATTTTGGGCAATTCCGAGTTGGGCTTCCAGGAAGTCAAACCCAAGGACACGGAATGTGCAACCAAAGATGAACGCTACAAGGAATTGCCAGCCAGTGGCAAAGGCGACAAGGACAAGGTTTTCTATGTCAGCCGATGGGATGGTCAGGGCAAAGAAATGGAAATCACCATCGAGATCAACGGAGAGCAATTCAAAATCTCGACGCTCTCGAAGGGTTCCAAAAGCAGGCGAATCAAAGCAGACAAGGGAGAATCGGCGTCTTCTATCGAAGAAGATTCGGAAGGCCGCGACTTCACTGTCAACAGCATGTACATCCCGTTGACCCAATCAGATGGCGACAATAGCGAATTGCTCGATCCGCACGGTGGCTCCCACCACATCAAGAGCGGAGAGATCGCCCCAATTGGTGGCAACATGGAGAAGAAGCTGGCCGCAGACCCCTCAACAGTATTGCGGTATATCAAGCTGATTACCAGATTTGGCAACGGCGAGATTCCCGAAAAGTACAAGTCTGCAATTCAACGCCACAAAGATTTGACGGACGTTGAGCCGGATCATATTCGGAAAGAGTTCTTGGATGGTCTGGAACACCCGGATTCGGACCCGAAGAAGTACATGAAAGCCTACGGCGATACTGGTCTTCTGAGCAAGGTGTTTCCGAATGTTGAGTTCGACCTGGAAGATATGCCTACTGAGTTTAAGGGCGACCGCTGGCTTGCACCAGCATGGGTTCTGAGAAACAACGAACCCGAAGAAGTGAAGAAAATCTTGACCGCAGGAGGTTGGTCAAAGAATGAAGCCAACGACATTGGATTTTTGGTCAAATTGTACAATTGGGGCAGCAAGAACAAGTTCGATGCGAAAATGTTCTACGACCTTAAGAAGTCACCGTCAGGTCTAACCAAGAGCAAGATTCGTGAATGGATGCAGATGGCAAAAGTTCACGGGCCGGAAGTTGATGCCTTCCTGGCTCACGACGACAAAGACTTGACAAGTATGGTGAAAGATGACTCCGGCAAGAGGAGCGTCAATCCCGAATTCACAAAAGCCATTGGCCGGACGCCGATTGGCGGCGAGTTCGCATCCATCAAAAAACAGCTATCGACCAGTCGTTGGGAAGATATGCTCTCCAAACTCAAGCCAAAGGGATAATTATGACAAACGAAAAATGCTCATGTGATTGTGAACACTGCAAAGAAGAGTGCTGCGGGCACGACAAGGATAATCCGTGCTGCGAGGATTGCACCTGCTGCAACTGAAAGGGTTGAAATGTTGACGTTTAGATCGTTCCTGGAATTCACCGAAAAGCACAAGTTCGTTGACCGCGAAGCGGAATGGAAAGCGTTGCGTGCGAAGTACGGCCAAGATAACGTCTACGGCGTTAATGGCATGTGGACCCCTACCTCGGTCACGACCAAGGCCAAGGTTCATGCGAATGAGAAATATTGGGACAAATTCATGACTGCAAAGCAAAATGAACATGATCCTGAGAAAGCGGCAGGCAAGAATCGCCAATAGAGCGGAAGGGCAGGCTGAAGAGCCTAAAACATTTGGCTCTCTTTCTTCGCTTTAAGGACGCCCCGCATTTTGAATGGACACAAATAAAAAAAGGCCACACGCTGAGGTTTCCCCCATCGTGTGGCCTTTTTCAGCAGACGGCTTACTGTTCCACACATACCTTTCGGAGAGGTATGAAACAGCCAACTATTTAGTCCAACCACATTGACAGCGTACACAGGTGCCATCCACCTTCAGGGTTTTGCCCCGACCGCATCTTACCTGTGTTGTGGTCCATAGTGATGGTTTTTCACACTCTTCATTCCGTTAATCACTGTTCGTTGCTGACAGAGTTTCCTGCTGTTACCACAGGCCCACTCTTGCCATTGGCGTTCAATCATCAACGAAGGCTTTGTGCAAGCACTTCTCACTATGCTCCAGTTATTTTTGATCGCTGGCCGATCTCGCTTCTAGGATCGTTGTTGGTTGCCACGATTTTTAGGTTTTCGTAGCCGATCCAGGCTCAACTTCACTATGCTCCTTCGCCAAGGATGCTCCTTTTGAGGGAGGGCTTTTGCCGAGAGTAGCATGTTGCTCTCGACGTATCCCGTGAAGCCTCCGGGGTCGTTTCTTTCAGAACCACAGGCTGCCGGATTTTAACCCGAACAGTGCGTCCCTATGCTTCTTCAAGTGCGTTGGCGAGTTTTTGTTCTCAACCACTGTTTCCAGTCGTAGAGTCTATTCTACTCGTCCACCCCATCGTCGATGCCCACCGTAGAGTTCCGGTCTGTATCCTCTCCACAATTCATTTCTGATATTGTGAAGTTTCAACTTCGCCGTGCCTCATTAACTCCGTTCGTCCCTACAACACCCTGATTCATCGTCACCGACTACACAGTAATGTTGCCCGAACAAACTTCGTTTGCCAGTCAGTGCTTTAGTGCCTTCAGTCTTAATGTCACCATTCTTTCCTATGCACTATCCGCTTTGTGTTGGGGGAGCAACTTTTGATGTAATCTCCGTTTGCCTTCCATCCACTCTCTTGGTGTTTTTTGAGCTTGTGTGGTTCTAACAGGGCGAACCCCGCTAAAACCTCAGTCCACTCGTCCCGCACCAAGTCTGACTCGCAGAGGCCCTCGCCCGTTTTTGCGGTTTAGGCTTTTGTCGTTGCGGATAAGTTTCCTTATTCCACAACTGTCCCTACGGTTCAGTTAGTTCCTACTACCTTTCAGTAGCAGGTTGGACTTTTTCCTGATTGTCAAAGATCAGTTGATTCCGTTCGCTTCGGACTGATGAGTATCTTACTGATTCTCTTCAGCCCGTCAAGAGTAGTTTCAAAATTCTTTTCAGCCTCTTGAAAGCTCTCTTGTCCCGCGAAGGTTGATTTATACTGACTCTTTCAGTTCGTGTCAAGAACCGAGTAAACTCGTTCTTGTCTCACACTCCGCTTTCCTGGCGGCAACCTTCTTCAAGTTTGAGTAGATTACTGAGTCCGTTTCAGTTTGTCAACAGCGTTCAGAAGTTTTTCTTTCGGCTGGCCGCTTCGTGCGGTTTCTACTCTAAACTCTATGGGATTTGGTTGTGTGCCGATGATCCTCCGGCTACTTCCAGAACCCACATCCTGTGGGCCGTCCATTTTCCCTGCTACTTCCTAAGAAGTAGGCTGGACTTTAGTACCTAATTGTCAAAGATCAAAAGTCTTCAGTGCGGTGCTATCCGCGACTTGTTCGACTGAGGAGTAGATTACTGACTTCTTCAGTCGCTTGCAAGAGCAGGTTGAATTTTTTTCTTCTGCTTTGCTCGCCGCTTGTTTTCACTTGCGACGGTGGATGTTCTACAAAACCTCTATTGAGATCGCAAGCCCACATGGCAAATTTTTTTGCGGGCGTATGAACTCGAAGCCGTTTGTCGTGTCCTCTTATATGCAAAGCATTCCAACGAATTGATTTGCTTTACATCGAAAACCCGCCAGGGTACTATTCCATAGACAGTCCGTCAAGTGACCACAAAGAAATTGGTGAAAACGTGTCAAAAGAAAACAGACCAGAGGCCATTTGGCCGCACCTGGATAAACCAAAACCGAGCCTCTCCAAGCAAAAGAAGCGGCTCGTTGTGTACGATTTCGACAACACCCTGTTCGATTCCCCGAAAAGGGAAGACGGTGAACTTGCGTATTTCGAGGCCACAGGAGAAGAATGGCCGTTCCCTGGATGGTACGGGCGTGTCGAATCCATGCTCCCGCCCATCATCCCGGACCCCGTTCCCGACTCCTTGTGGATCGCCGACACCGTGGCTGCCTTCCAAGCAGATTCGGCTCGGAACGATACACACGTCGTTTTGATGACCGGCAGACCCTACAAATGGCGTTGGAGGATCAGGGAACTCCTTAACTCCAAAGGACTTGTGCCAAATGAGGATCACTACCGGGGATGCCCTACGCATCCTCGCGGCTCTGATACTATCGACATCAAACTGGCAATTCTCCTGAACTGGCTCGTACACGCCAAATTGGAAATTGTGGAAGTTTGGGAAGATAGGCCAGAGCATTCCAGCCGCTTCATGACCGAACTCAAACGTCTTAAAGCCAAGAACCGCAACACTTTACGAGAAGCAATCGTCCACGATCTGTCTTCTGGTGAAATTTGCAAATTCTGATTCGGCCCAAATTAGCCTCAATTCCCCGATATATAATCACGGTAGGTCACGCCTGCCGTGATTTTTCTTTTCTTGGGGGTGATATGGCTAAGTTCGCTACTTATAGGAGATTGGTCAATGTGCTGAAGAAAAAATGCCCTGTTGCTTATCCGGTCAGTGTTCGCCGGGTGCAATTATCCGAGTGTGATGGAGACTGCTCGAAGATCAAGGGTCAATTTTACATTCGCATTGACAAACACTTACCGGAGGTAGGGGCGATTGATACGCTGATCCACGAATGGGCACATGCCAGAGCGTGGAACCACATATACGATAATTTGTCATGGGAAGAATTCGAGGCGGTTGCTCATGACGCGACCTGGGGTGTGGCATATAGCGAAGTTTATCGCATCTACGAGCAAGTCTTCTTGCCAGAGATTAACGGCACAACGGGCATCTGCAAAAAGTTTCGCCCAAAATAAAACCACAATATTCCATTTTGCCCAAGTGGTTACTCCATTAGGGCAAGATGGAATATTTTCTTTGCATTGAAAACACGCCGTATCACCACTGGCAAACCGAACTCTTAATCGAGAGCTTCCGGCATCACAAATGTCAGGACGATCTTTTGATCTCGGTCGTGCCCTCATCGGCTCCTCGTTTGAGTGAAACGCCGAATCTAGCGACACATGCCCGATACGTTTCGCCCAATGTCAATGTCGGCGAACAACGTGGGTATCGCAAGCTCAATACCCTCTACAACCTACTTGCTGTTGTGGAGCGTGAGGTCATCAAGCCTCCATTCGCTTTGATCGAGCCTGATATGGTTCTCTATAAACCAATCAAGCCAGATACCAGATACAACATTTCTTTCCAACTCGATCCGTCTCTGTCGCCGAGTATTGTGGAAGAACATTGTAAGATACAACAGACAATAGAGACGCTCGCTCGGAAATTGACAATTAAGCCGGAAGAAGCGTGGCTGCCAGTCGGCAAGGTGATTGTCTTTAACGTAGCTCCAAAAGAATTGTTCATGCGAGTTATTGCTGTCGCCGAAAAATTGGCGACACAGCAACTCCAAGCCACTGGCAAAATTTGGGAGCATACTGACCAAGTTGCCTGGGCTTTTACATTATTGGAATATTATGGTCAAATGAGCTATGAGGCCACGTATAATTACGAAATGAATATGCTCGAAAACAACGTGATGAGAAATCTCATTCACTACGAGCATGGCGTACCACCAATATTCAGCAAGTATATGTTCCGGTATCAAGAACCAGACTACGTTGTTTTTTCCAACGATACGCCGCTAGAATTTCTAGCGAAGTCTGATATGGCTGTATCCACTGCTGCACACTACGTTCAGCAACTTGCAGAATCTTACGTCAATAGAAAATTCGACATCGAGGAATAACATGATGGCTTACTTCACAACCTTTCTGCTCTTTCTGGTTGATGTCCTGCTGTTTGGTTCCGCCGCATTCTTTTGCCATGCTGGCAATGCCGCATGGGGTTGGTTCCTGGGAGTTGGTGTATTTGCACTTTTGATGACGTTGGGACATATCGGGTCTGTCTCACGCTCAAAATCAGACGAATAGTCTTGCAGAATATTCATCCTGTAATACAATGTGGATGTTTCTGCATAAATACGCCAAGGAAGTCCGGTATGCAGCGGAGGCGGAACGGTGAGGTATATTGCAGCACTTTACTCAAATGGCCGCGTCGTAACAGGCAACCATCACGGTGAAGCCTTCGAGAAACTTACGGTCGAGGAAAAGGACGGTGATATTTGCAGCGGTTTTTTCGATCCAGAAACTTGTAAATTCATTACCGATTGCGGCGGCTTCTACACCAAAAACTTTATTCTCGTTCGCCACGGCATGACCCTAGAAAGCAGGGGTCGTGACTCTTCTCTCTGCGAACTCGGTAAATCTCAAGTCATCAAACTGGCAAATTATCTGCTCACCCAAGAAATTGATGACTTCCAGGGCTTCGTTAGCCCATATCAGCGATGCCTGGAAACAGCATCCATTATCTCCTCGATCACCGGCATCAAATTCACCATCAATCTCGATATTCGAGAAAAGGTGCCGCACGAAGAACAGATCGAATCTCATATTGAGGAATTCCCTCAATTCAATTGGCCCGCTCTCTCCAAAATAAGCTGGCATTTCTTTCCAGAAGAAATCCACCAATTCATGCAGCGAATTGATATGGTGGCAGCCCAATTGCCCAAAAAATCTCTCCTAGTTTCTCACTGTGATTTTATTCTCAACTTCCTTCAAGGAGCCGTGGATGAGGATATAACCAAATGTGCCACTCAAATGCCCTACGCGGGCCTGTCCATGATTCAAGACCGTACCTTACTTTGCGTTGGCAAAGAGTTCGCATAGAATTTATTGCAGAAAGCTAATACATGGCTATTTCAGTTCAGCAAGAAGGCGAAAATGCATTCTTTGTTATCCAAGATGGAGCGAACACCACTACTTTCAAAACGGGGGTTACTGGAATGGACCAATTCATCAATTGTCTTGAGAGATTGGATACCGGCTCCCTCGAATCATTACAACAAATCGTGGCGTTGCTCGACTTGTGCAAATCCGCATTGCGGAAAATGAGGCACTGTCGAGAAATGCGAATACTCGAAAGTACATCCTTCTATGAAGAAATATCTTATTGTTGACCCACTGATCCAGTGTAAGCATTCCGAGCTTATCAAAGACCCCGTTGTCGTTCGCGTCAACAAATTCAATGAAGATGGTGCCAAGGCATTTGCGGAAGACCTGGAAGACGCACATCAAACCGGCCAGCCCGTTATTCCCGTCGTGATCGACTCCTATGGCGGACAGGTTTATAGCTTGTGTGAAATGGTATCCCAAATCCAAAATTGCAAATTACCCGTCATCACAATCTGCGAAGGCAAAGCCATGAGTTGCGGGGCCGTCCTGTTCACAATGGGACAAGAACGCTGGATGAGCAAAACCGCAACACTCATGATCCACGATGTTTCCTCGATGGAATGGGGAAAAGTCGAAGAAGTTAAAGCTGGAGCCAATGAAGCCGACCGGCTCAATCAATTCATTTACAAATTGATGGCGAAGAATTGCGGCCAAGTAGATGATTATTTCCTCAAAATCATCCACGACAAAAGTCATGCTGAATGGTATATTCCACCCACATTGGCGAAGAAGCATAATCTCGCCACGAATATCGGCGTGCCTAGCCTAACCACAGAAGTCAAAGTGAACTTTACGTTCGCATAAGGAGGCACCATGAGCTTGGAACTTTACTCCAATGAGGAGCTTATCAGAGAATTACTCAACCGAGACTTGTTTGTTGGTTTCCTGATCCAGTCAAAGCGAGAAGCCAGGGAAGAAGTCTCGCAACATCGTGATTTTGATCTTACTATCAGCAAAACCTTGAATATGGCTCAGGCACTTACCCTGATGGAAACTTGTGCCAGAGAATTACGGAAAAGAGGTCATGCCGGAGTTTCAGATGGAAGAAATGCCTGATAGAGTGTCCTTCAAGGCAAATCCAGATATTGCTGCCAAACACATTCTCGAACAATACGGCGTTCAAACACATGGCCTGGGAGGAGGACAGATGGTTCTAATCCCATTGAAAATCCGCCGCAGGTGGTTCTTCGGATATAGCTATACCTGCACGTATCACCAAATTATGTCCTTGCATAAAGGAGCCAGCAACGGCATATCCCATTCTGGTTTAACGCTGCGAGTGTACGGACATCAAAATATTCAAGATGCAATAGAGCTTGCCGGATTACTTGCAATCAACTACAACGATCATGTTGAAGTGTTTCTTCAGGACGAAAATCCTATCGAAATAACACGGGCAGTCATTTTGGAAGATTTTGAACAAGCTCGCCTTTGGCTTGAATCCACACAATGGAGAAAGTGATGGACGAAAAAGATCAAGTAGAAGTTCGTGAGGCCCCGAATGTGTCCGCTTTTTGGCCCTTCACATTCATGATTACGATGGTGTGTTTGATTTGTGGCGGCATGTGGATTTTCGCGGTGTGGCTCCCTAGTCGATGCGAAATTCGATACGGCTACAAATACGAAAAAATCGTCCGCTGGATGGAAGGCAGTGACGCCGAACATTATTGGCCCACACTCAAAAAGGCGATGGCAGATGGAGTCATCACCAGGGGCGAATACAACGAACTGGAAGCCATTGAAACCGATCTCGACCTGCTTCGAGGGAAATCTGCCTTTCTGAAGTTCTACCAGGAACGTAAAGACTATTGGGAAAAAGGCCACTTCGGCGACCCGGTTTATCTTCCTGAAAACACCGAGGATGTTCTGTAATGCACTTTCGTTGTCTCCCCCTCAAAGCCTGGGTCGAAAAACACTACTCCCCGCCGTATACCATTCCAAGCTATTTTGTTCGTGAAAGCGAAGACGGGACGGTATCCGTCTTTGCCCGAAATTCCGATCCCCATTCCTTGTCCTACACTGCCCGCGACAAAGACTTCAAAGTTTGCGAACTTCCGAGCAACCTCATGACCGTCCATGTCCCGCATATTTCAGGCGGCATCAAGGACAAGGAAAACATCCGGTCAGGAACCTACGTGGGGGAAGTCGCCGACATGATGCAACTCCAAATAATGGTGGACAATTTGAACGAAGAATTGTCGCTCGCCATCAGCGTCGTCAACGACTTCCTGAAGTCCTGATTTACAAATGCCGCCCTACGGAGTAGTATTAGGATGACAATCCACAATCTCTCCAAATGGGGGCGTCTGTAAATATGTACACCGCACTTTTGCTCGATGAACAGGCTCAGGTTTTCCTGCAAGGAGCGGCTCAGGGTTTGCTCCCGGAAGGGTGGGTCACTCGTTCCCGGCAAGAGCCGGGCCTCTGCCACCACATGACTATCTGCATGGGGGAACCCAAGCCAGGGATGGATATTCGTGTGGGTGAGCAGGCTTATTTGATCGTCAACTCCATCGCCAAAGACGATAAAGTCATGGCTGTGGGGTGCGAAGCCTTTTACACCAGCGACAACAAACCCGTACCTTCTACGAATCAGCAGAAGCACGTCACGCTGGCAATCAAATACTCCGAGGATGGAACTCGGCGTGTAGGCAAGCCATTCCAAAGCAATATGCTGACCGGCTGGCAGCCAAGAGACGAAGTGAAACTTACAGGAACGGTTCAAATCCTGGAATGAGCATAAAAACTGCAAAACCACAACTGCCTTACGACAAGAACTACGGTAAGCGATTCATTTACGAAGCTACGCTCAATTTGTACGAGCGAACGCTTCAAGTGAAGTTGAAGACCGTAACATTGGGCGGGGCCGTTGTGGATTCGGAAATATCTGTGCCCAATATCGACGATTTCGATTTGGCTGCCTTCAGCGGCTTTAGCGTTACGCCCCAGGGCCAGGAAATCAAGTTGGGCGGGAAGTCCTTCGGCATCGAAGATATTTGTGCCGTCGCAGGAATCCCCATACCTGATGAAGAAAATTACTTCGATTCACAAACCAGTCTGCGGCAAAAAGAGCAGATGAAGAAAATGCTCTCGGCAGATATGAATGCATTGAAAGCCAATCCCAACGCTTTCAATACGATGCCATCTTTGGAGAATTCCAAACCATCCTGGCAATTGAACCGACCGCGACCCACATCACAAGTTCCTACACCACCACAAGTTGAAGTGAAAACCAACATTTCAGCCAAGAGCAGTTTTCCGCTTTTCGCGGTTGGTGTTGTCGTTTTTGTGGCCTTGACGGCTCTATTGGCATTCGTTGTGTTCAAATGACAAAAATCATTCGCTCAGATTATCGAGGCAGCCCTCCCACGGGGAACGACGTATGCGAATACGTTGCCTTCGCCGAACTGAATCTCGATGAGCGAAACCTCTTCTTCCTGATCTACAAGAACAAGGCCCACGCCGAATCCTGGGTTCCCGATGATATTATCATCGGACGAATCGACGACATTGAAAACCTGGATATTTCCGGCTTTAGCGACTTTCGAGTCGATGAGGAAACATGCGGCGTTGTAATCGGTGGCAAAGTCTTCGGGCCAGATGAGCTTCTCAAACATGCAGCCAACTGCGGTTGCGTCAAATCACTCATGGGTGGTTGGGTCGAATGCGATGCCGATCTACTCAAGGCAGCCGAGGCTGCGGGTATCACTGTTGATGACGACCTGAAGAAAAAAGTGACAAGAATCACGCCTCCTAATTCCCAAAACCTGTTGGAACTTCAAAACTCATTTGAAAACGGAAAGAAAGTCTCCAAAACCAATCTGTACCTGTCACTCGCAATGATCGGAATTATTGTCGTGGCGTCTATTCTGAACTTTTGGCTTTGATGAGTGTAGATAGCCATTATGGACGATAGGAATTTTTACCGCGATCTCAAGAAAAACCGAAAGCGTACCGGCAACCGGAAACGCCGCCGTTTTTTCAAAGAGCAAATCGACTCCGACGATTTCGATGAGAAATTCAATTTCGGATACAATGAGAGTGCGTCCTTAAATGGCCGGGATGGACTGAATAGCAAAAAGAAACTCAATCGCCGTAAACGAACGCCCCGTCCCGATAAACAAGTCTCACTGCCGCCTGAGCTTCCTGATGCCGAACTGCTGGATACACCCCAAGATAATGGTGGTGAAGTAGTTGATGGCTCGGACCCGCTCGTCTGATCGCTTATAGCGGTCCAACTTCACTCGGCAGACCTCCACGATCTCTTCTGCCAAGTCTTCAGGTAACTCTGTGCCCACCTTGTACAGAGATATTTTTCTCACCAAATGCCTGAAATGGGTTTTGATCTCTTTCAGCCCGACGCCTGTTTCTTGAAATTCCGCAATAAGTGATTCGAGCCGTTGGCTTGATTCATATGGGTTTTTGCGGCGAATTTGATCTAACCAATAATTTTGCATTATTCCTCCTTTAGCAAAGTAGTTAGTGTGCCAAAGAAATTGGCTCCTGGTGTCATACTATAAGATATGAGAGAAAATACACTGATTACCATAGTTGTTGCAGCCGTTGCGTTCGCCGCAGGCTGGTTTGCAGGAATGGAGTACCAACGCAAAAACTCCCAAAATGTATTCCGCATCCAAGGTCAGGACTGGTATTGGGAATTTAATCACCCGAAAGATGGACGTTCGTCGTTTCATAGAGGCATAAATGATAAATTACTGGTTGACCCAAAGAGCCAAGCGAACAGCGATTGGCGAGATAAATGAACTTCTGAAGGCGTTCGTAGGTGAATCCTCTGATCCTATTGAGCCTTTGGTCGCACAACTAAGAAAAGCAGTGCTTGCGTATTTCCAACAAAACAGGAAGTATGTCAAGCATTTTCTTTCAGATAGGGACATCAATCGAATTGACTATCGCTTTGACATCAAAAAACACATGGGCAGAGTGTTGTCGGTTCAATTCAAGGAAGTAGACAACTAATCACACACCATCTACAACATGAGGTTGAATATGTACAAGTATGCAATCGGGGCCATGTTCGCCCTGCTGCTGACAGCATCTACATCGGTTGGAGCCGAAGCTGAATCAAGACACTCCTTCACCCTGGACGTTGATTATGACACCGCAGTCGCATGGTCAAAAACTGACGGACCAGAGAAACTCTCCAGAAGAGACGGCAACGTCGAAGTCCTGGAGAAAAAGGGAGACACAATCAAACTGAAGACACGTACCCCAAAAGGTACTTTCATTTTTACCGTTCGTGAAACCATTACCTACGGTGCGGACACCCTGTACTACAACTCCAATCTCGTAAGCTGCGAACAAGGCGGCATCGAGGAACAGTCCGTGCGAGTAACAATGGAACGAAATGGGCGAGGCGTTAAAGTCAATATTTACGCTCACGCCAAAGTGAACAACTCGCGGGTCACATCCCGTCAACTCATGCTCCAACTCAGAATGAGCATGATTAAAGCACAACGAGTGCTGGAGCAAGAAATCGACAACCATAGGTAATTAACCCAAAACAGAGGCATGGAAGCCTTCTTTTTCTTTCTGAAAGGTTGCAATGTTCTCCTCATCCGTTGAACGTATTCGCCGAGCCAGACTCATGCTCCAACAGATGACACAGGAACAAAAACTTGACCTGCTGGTAAAAGCAGGTCTGCTAACCCAAGAACAAGCAAATCGAGCCAAGGAAAAACTGAAGCCGGATGATTAAGAGGTTCTTCAAAAAATACTCGCCACCTATCGTTGTAATGCTCGCTACTTGTTTACTGGCTAGTATTTTTTCCAAGCAAATCTGGAGCTATGACCCAAGCTATGAGATTCAAGGATTTCATTATGTCGAGCAACCAGATGGCATCACTTGCGGCCCAACCTCAGCACTCATGCTATTAACCCGATACGGGAAAGAAGTCACCCTCGATCAAGTCAAAGAAAAAACCATCACAAAATGGTTCTCCTACGACGGACATGATATTGGTATGACCTCGCCAGATATGATCCCCGTCGCACTCAAAAACTTTGGCGTCCCTGCCAGCACCAAATATGGCAACCTGGAAAAATTAAAGTATTACATCAATCAACGCCGCCCACCGATGGTATTGGTTCGTTCCGGTTATTGGACATGGCACTGGATTGTCGTGATTGGCTACGATGAGCAGAATATCATCGTAGCCGACCCTGGCAGCGGAATACGCCGTGTAATGCCCTCAGCGGCCTTTGTAGGGGCTTGGACGTTCAATACGGACATGAGGGGCGACCGCATGGCAGGAGCTTGTCAGGCGTGCGGAGGGGACGGCCAGTGGCTACCTTTTGAGGCAGGGCCACTCAATCGTTGCGAACTTTGTCAGGGAACCGGCTTCAAAGACGATTTGCTGATATTGGCCTTACGGCTCGCTGAAGTACATGCTCGTACTATGATTGTACCTGACAGACCGCTCCCGGAGTAAATCCAGGATGTTTCGATTACCTTGACGACCAAGTAATAGCGTGCAGTTGTTGGGAGTAGCTTCCAACCACAAACCGTCAAAGTGCCTATTAAGAAAATCACGCATCGGCTTTCCAGCTTCGGAATTTCTCAGAGACTCTAATAGCTTTTCTTGTTTATCCCACCGGAACTGCTCCATGTTCCGACCCTTCATAAACACATCATGAGCTTTTTCCAAATGCCATCGCATGAAATTGCGAAACTGCGTGTTGTTTTCCCAATACTCAGGATCGCCCGTCTCAACCGCCATGCATAACGCCACACAATATATGCTGAAGTCCAAGCAACCAGATACGCTATCCGACCATTGCCCATTGTGACGACCCTTTTCAACGTCCTCCACACTCACCGCTCCACCGTTGACGTAGGCCACCCATTCGTCCACCAAGTACAACGGAACGTCGTCCCAAGCACCCTGGCCCTGAATGTACAAGTTGTACCGATAACTTCGCAAAGCGGGCGGCAGAAACGGAATCACCGCACTTTTGCGAATGTTCGGCTCCTCAATGATGACGCCCTTGCCACCCGTGACATAAAACCCATTCACCTTCTTCCGTAACTGCCGAGCATATTGATTTCTCAAGTCACTGTTGATACCGTGGGTCGTCTCATGGGCATTCGTATCACGATCCTCTGAAGTAAATGGATTGGATTGACGATTCATAATGTCCGCATAAAGGGATTCCTCGCGGATTCGCTGACTGACCACCGGGACATCCACATATTCAGGCTCCACAACCCGTGGCGGCTCTGGTGGACTTGGTTCCCGCTCTGGCTCAACAGGCGGCACAAAAGGGGGTGCAGGTTCCTGTCGCTCAACCAGGGGCTTCTCCTGGGAGATTGTCGGCAAAAGAAAATAGCGTCCTGCAAATAAACAAATAACTGCTGTCCCTACAATTACCAGAAAATCCTTCTGGTTCATTTCGCTCCTCTCTGGCTATAATGACCATATGAGATATTTAGTCACCGATGCCGAAAACAAAACCTGGAGGGGGGAAATTTGGGGGGAAGGCGTCTCGCACCGAGAACCCAACTCCAATTACTTCTTCTGGACCTACACGCATCCTGATGTCGCCGCTCTGATGATTCCCATCGAGCGTGAAAATCTGCAAATGCCTAAACTCTGGTCCTGTGAAGTCGCTGACCTCGACGATGTGGATTACGGCACCGTCTCCCATGATTGGGGCTACAAACGCCGTTACCCCTGGGTCAAGACATTCCTGGAGGAAGCCTGCTTCGTGCCATCCCCCGAACAACGCATCGCTTTCGCCATGCTCTGCACCATGAGCCTCACCAAGAATCCGCTCGTTCTCGCCTGGATGAGAAACTGGCTTTTGGATATTGACCGCTCGCCCGATACCGCAGAAAAAGTCTCGGATGTTCTGACAGATGAAATGTGGCAGCAATACCACAGTCAGCGGGAATACTACACACATTCCGCTTATGGATTGACGTGTGCGGTTGCACAACCAGAGAAAACGGCTTTGTATGCAGCCGGGGCCGCATATCGGGCCTATATTGATTCGCTCCGCTGCCCCGAATGCGGGGACATCACCCGGCAAGAGCTTTGCACCAATCCGCACTGTGCATACTCAACACCCTACGCCAAAGGATATTGCTTCGAGGTTGTGGACTTGGAAAAGAATGCCGAGATCATCAAATTCTGTTCAATACAGGAAATTGCCTCCATTATTTGTTGACTCGCAGAGACGCCCGTAGTACAGTGATAGCATCATGAATGAACGGAACGGATACCACCTTGACGGATACGAGTTTCCCACACAGGAAATATACGATCTCGACGGAAAACGATTCCTGTTGATCGAGTTCCCCCTCGGCGACGTAATCTACGACCCGGATGGTCCTAAGTCTTCACAAAATTGGCCGATGCCTACCAGAGCAATCCCCGGCAGTGCTGAAAAAATTGCCGTACTCACTGAGCGTGTTGCAATGGGACACGCAGATGACGGGACTTTATTTCATCCTGATGATCTGAGCTTTTGCAGCGGAAGGATTCGTTTAGGACACGAAATGCTCGATTGGAGCAGAGACGAGTGGGCGGACGAAGCACCGGAGGAACCCATTCGCCGTCTCGCTTAGGATGCAGGATCAAATAACCCCGTACCAGACCCCGTAGACGATAATGTCTACGGGGTTTTTTTGTGTAATTTGGCAATATAATAGGATATGGATGCATACAAATCTCCGAGCGATCAATTCGACGAGACAACTGGTCTTGTGGCGGATTATTTGAGTTCGGGCACATTGGAAGAGCAATACATCAAGTCTTTGAAACTTGCGGGCTGCACGCCTAGCGAAGTGAGTGAGGACCAAGTGTACCAATGGGCTTTGGCATCAGGGATTGTGTATGGTGCATTATTCCCTGTGTTGCATCCAGTAGACCCGACTCCACAAAGTAAACATCGTCGTATAGACGATATATGGGAGCCTTCGGATTGGGGGCACAATGCTTGATTATGATGAGGATTTCACACTTTTGATGAATTGTGTAAAGGATGATATGGAAAACAAATACCACCAAACTATCGAAGACAACATCGCCCGCCAAGACGCCGCGATGACCAAACGCTATCCACAGGAGACGCCTGTTCCGCCAAGATCGGTTTACAACCTTGCACGGGACATATCCGAGAAATTGGATATTGACCCGGAGTGGTTATTTCTGGAAGAAGCGATCTTCAGTCAGGAAGACCGGCAGCCTGCTTTAGTGGATGTGTTCAAGCCCAAGAATTGGTGGGATGAGGAAGAAGTGAATGTCCTCACACCGCCGACGCCACTCACTGAGGATCGGGTCGATCATTACTTGAAGCAATCAAGTACCACGTAAGAACGCCCCGCGAATACGTCGGAATTTCTTTTCCAGGCATTGGGCCAACTCTATCGGATACGATACATCGTATTGATCCAGATAGGGTTGGTCTGTTGCCAGATAAGCATTTTGTTCGTCAATGAAGACGGACTCGTCGTAATGTTGTTCCCGCAACCATTTCCGCAGGTCTTTGAGCTTGTGCTGTTGATCCTTCAACTGGTTATCGACCCACTGGCGATATTTCTTGTTGAGGTAATAGAAGGAATGACAGAGTTCGTGTTCCAGAGCGGCATCCCCGGATGTACCGATGACATAAAAGGGTCGAGGCACATGCCGCAGGATATTGACGATGGTATCTTCTTCGGGGAGTAAAGGATCGAACAATCCTTCCAGGAAAGGATCGAGGACATAATCGGGCCAGTTGAAGCCGCCCCAATCGGCATAGTAACTAAAAGAACCTTCTTTTTCGGTGTACCATTTCCGGTACATACCGAGCGTAAATACTTTGCCCCGGAAATCTTTGTTCGGGCTTTCGTAATGTTCCTGGAAACGGAGCATTGCACGACACATATCTTCTTCTGTGTCGTAATCTATGCGTATCACGTTTTTGTGTATTGAAACGTCCACGCAAAATTATAGTTACTTTGGTAGAGCAAATATCGCTCTCCAGAAAGGATTTGATGAATTTATTTTTGGTTGCCTGTTGTTTGATAGCAATGCCCGTCTCAAATTTGGACGACGGAACCTTGCTCTTCATCAAAAATGGGAGAAATGTCGTGCAGAAGTACACCAACTCCAAGTACACGCACGTCGGGATGATCTTTAACGAAGATGGCGAACCCTGGCTGTACGAAGCTACGCCGCCAAGAGTCCGTAAGATCAAACTCGCAGATTACTACAAAGAAGTGATCGAATGGAATGAAAAACACCGCAAAAACGATCCTCCCTGCGAAGTCTGGATATATCGGCCCCTGGCTCCCTACGACAAAGAAGAACTCGCCGCCATGAAGAAATACCTGCTGTCGCAAATTGACAGGAAATACTCCATCACAGGATATATCCTGCAAGAAGCACGCACAGGTTGCCACTGCTCGGAACTCATGGCCGAAACCCTGAACCGCTCCGGCAGGATGACCTTCCAGAACACCTATCGCGTCTCCCCAGGGGATGTCGAAAAAGGCGTCAGCTTGAATTATGATGAACCCTTGCAGGTCGTACTCAATCCCTAATCTTTTGAGGCGAAAATTGCCGCCTAATGGTTTCCCCCTACAAAGCTATAAACCCTTGTTAAGAAACACGTTACATTGACCCAATCTTTTTCCGAATTGGTTCGTTTTATTTTGGGTGTATTGCGGGGTAAGGTAAAGCTGGCCTTTCTTTCAAGGAGCAGTTATGTCATTAGCGATGACGATGGACACGACACCGGAGGGTACGGTGTGCAAGTCTTTTGACGCCGGGACGGTGCAGGAGATTTCGCTTTACAATCAGGCAGCCGGGATCGACATGGACTTCACGCATGGTGAGTTCAAGGAGATCGTGAAGGCGTTCCTGACGGGTGAGGATGACTGGCATTTTGGCGATACCGAGCAGTATTCTTGTTCGGTACGCCCTCATCGGCATGATTCTCGCTACGCACTGGAAGTCATGAAGTTGAGTAAGCAGCCAGAGCGGGTTTTGATTGGGCCGGATGATTTCTGGTGTATTGTGGAATATTGGCTGACCAATACGCAGCTTTCCCGCCATGAGGACGACCCGCGTTTGGGTTTTATGGAAGAGATTGAGACGATTCAGCCCGCAGAATACGCCAAGCCACTCTATTACATGATACTTTCGATGGAGATTGAAGGTGCAATCGGACAACAACGATTCTCCCGACGAAAAATCTGACGCCCAAAAGCTGTTTGAGATTGGTCATCTGGAGAAGATGATTTCCTGGGGCCTCCGATCTTGCATCCACGCTCACGGCCCGATCACCAGGGAGTGGATCGGGTCCGCCGCGAAACGTGTGGCTCAGAATATTCGTGGGCAATTGATCCAATATGCGGGTCAAACTTCCCAGGATATTGCTTTGGCAAAATACAAACAGGAATTGGCGGAAGACAATCGCCGTATTCACGAAATCAACACCAGCCTTCGCAAGCAAAGGGATGACTTGCTGGAGAAACTTCGCAAGGGAGAAACTCTTGGACCTTCATGAACTACGGGCGGAAATTCATCGTATCTACGAAGAAATGCCCACCGAACAACCGGATATTCCCCAACACCTGATCGACGAGCAAATCGAGAAACATGGTAACGGGACATTTCTGAAACCATCCCAGGAGAATTGGGAGAACTGCCACGCTCGCTGGATGCTCCAACTGGAGCAAGCCAAATACTGGATCGACGTAGTTTATCGTAACTACGCGGCCCACAAGCCCGAAACTGCTGATGACCGGCTTGTTATCAGCAATTGCAAACACCTGATCGAAGATTTCGAGCGAGCCAAGTATAATGGCTTCATGGAACTTGGGTGGATTGAAAATGTTGATGAACTCAATTGATACGCAAGTGGGCGACCAACTGTATCTTGTCTGTCACGACTTGGTGGTCCCCGTTACCGCTGTCGAAGTGCAGGACATTTATCACGATCCCGTTCACCACGCCACCATCTGGAAAAACACCTACTCAGATGGCCGGGTGGAAATCATTCGCGGTCAGACCGTTTTGACCGAAGATGATCTTGTTGGAAAAGAAAAGGTCAACCAATTGGTGTGGGTTGACGAGCCAGTGGGACATGCGGTGTGGGTCGGCGATCCACTGGATGGATGCTTTGCTACGTTAAACGAAGCCTTGCGGGCTGTTCGGCCCTCGAAAAAGAAACACCTGAAACGACGCTTGCGAGCTTATCGCAATTCCGTGCAGCGTTTCATCGCCTCGACTTGGAAAAATACCCGGCACCCTGGTTTTCAACCACTGCCAGATAAGAAGGTTTATGTACGACGAAAATGACCTGATAACCCGGAAACAATATTCATGACCACTATGTATCCACCCATCAAAGCACGCGAAGCCGCGTCTGACTCCGTGGGAACGTGGTGGGCTGCCATGCATCGCTTTGCCGAAGAACGTGGCTACCAACCCGAAATTACCCACCTGGAAGTCAACCAGGAAGACTACGAGTCAGACAATTGGCGTTACAAAAATCGCAGCAACCAGAAAATCATCAAATCTGTTGTCATTTGTGGTTGCTTCTGCACGGCTGAGGAGAAATCCCTCTCAGCCATCTACCAAGAGTTCTACGATTGGCTCCAACCTCTCTACGAACATTGCAAACTTGCTATCCAGAAAGGCATTGTCGTTTATCTTGGGTTCAATTACGACAAACCAGGACTAATTGTCGCCAGCGAAGCCGGTCTATGGTACGATAAGCAACGTGATCTACTTGACATCCCAACCACTGGCCCGCTCTACGAAACAATGGAATTTCGAGAATCCGGCGAAGCCCTGGAAGACAAAGCCTGGGATGAATTCATGACGAAATACGACGAATGAAAAAGAAACATATCGCACAAATCATCGCCTGCGTCACTCGCATCGTCGAAAAGGAAATCGAGTGTGGCGAATGTTGGGGCGTCACCACCAAAGACATTCGCAAACACAAAAAAGACCTCAACAAAATCCAGAAAATCTTGCGGAAGGCCAGCAAAAAGACAAACTCCCCATTCAGAATCAATCTGCAAAGGGTTTTGGAGCAAGTGAAGAATGAAGCACCGCAGCATTGACGCAGATTGGGAAGATTCCTGGGATCAAATCCCGTATATCCGGCAAGCTGCGACATTGGGTGAGAAGTACGGCCCGGCGATGGACATTCATGACCAGGACGCCGCCGATCACTACCTGGAGCAGTGCATTACGCACACAATGGCGACCAGCAAACTCTCCCGTGAGGAAGCCGAGAATGTCGAAAAAGAGAACATCGGGTATTGGGCTGGATACTGTGACACAGAAACTCGGTATCGCGTGGAGAGACTGTTTCGCTGTGCCCACCCGATCTTAGGGGCGATTGCAGAAACCGGGCCAATATCTCCCGAAAAAGCATTTCAATATGGATTGGATTATGCTAAACGACGAAGAAATCGCTGACCTCATCTATCACTTCCAGTTCATCAATAATGAATACAAGAACTGGAAGACCCTCCGCAAAGAGCAAATCCTGGCCTGGATCACAGGCAAAGGGCAGGCGTATGAATGGGAAGCACGCCAGCAGTATCCGCATGTCATGGCGATTGCCAAGATATTCCAAAATAAAAGGGACAGGCCCTTTGGAGTAGAGCCGTCCCTGGGAGTCAAACTTACTTCCCCGGCAAAGGAATGTAATTCCGAGGATAACTGCTAGTCGGATTGTTATGGTCCACAATCGGTATCTTGTTGGCCCATCCTCCAAATCCAAACATCACTTCACTCGGACTGTCAGCAAATACCAAGTCGCCGCGACCCCGACTGATATTCTGATTCATGAAATTACGCAATTCACTCTGCGTAATCTCATTATTCCCATCCGGGTCAATTTCGCGGCTGTGTTCCGCCATCGCCAGGAACACCTTCTCCATGTGCTTGCCTTGAACATACGCAGCACTCACGTCCGCAGCATTGGAACTCGCCACAATGCTGAATAAGCCGCGTTGCCTCCCTGGCAAACTGTCAATCGACGGCAATCCGGCACAAGCATGACAGCTTAATTGCCACCATACCGTCTCCTGATCGTTTTCCGCCGCTGCTTCCGCCAGGGCTTGCATGACACCCGTGCGTTGCCCCAGGTTGTCCAAACCACCGCCACCAAATCCGTGACCAATGGTGAAAATCACCAACGTATCGCCCGGCACAGCGTCGATCTTCATTTGATCGCTCACAAACTGCTTGAGAGCAGGCAAATCCAACATGGTTTCGCTGACATATCGTCTGCCGTCACGATTGATATTGTAATTTCCAATATCTTTGATCTGAAGACCCTTGGATGCAGCCAGATTCGCCGCCTGGATCGCCATCCTCGCATCGCCATCGGCCATCGGCTCGTAGGAATGCTTGAGAACCAATAAGCGAATCGACAAGGAATCATTGAGTGATACCTTGCCGATATAATGTGTGGGAACGTCGGGTGTTTTAACGAGCAACGGTGGCTCAACTCGATGTGAAACCCGTGGTGGATCGCCTTGCTGCTCCATGCAGTAACAACATCCTAATGTCATTCCGGCGATCAACGCAAAAGTGATATATCCCTTCATGGTGTACCTCCTGTACCTTTATGTATGCAGAAGGCATTGATGACTATTCTTTAATCGTGGCCTTCTTTACCTTGCTATGACCAAGTAATCTTTCCAAAAACGAACGCTTGTCTTCGTGGGTGGAAACCGTGACTTCGTAAGTGGCGACACCTTCTGTTTTCTTGACTTCTACAACATCGCCGCCACTATTGGCGAAAATCGCCGGGATCGCTTGGTTCGCATTGAGATTCTGGTCAATATCCACAACGTATGTGATATTGTTGGGCTGCGACTGCTGATAAATAGTTGCACCACCTACTCCCACAGCCAGTAGCAATGCTGTCGCTACAAGCCAGCCCGTCCATGACTTCTTCGGTGCATCCTCGATATATCCTACCTGGACAACAGGGGAATCACCGTAGCTGCCTTGCTCCTTGAGAGACTTCAGATACTCCGGCAAGTTCTCCAAAGGCATATTTTGATTGTCTTTCATGTGTCCTCCTTTGTACTATGTATCCCCCTGCGACTGGAGAAAAAATGGGTCCGGGGATTTTTTTGCCAAAACGATATGGATGAAGTTTTGAGCTATATGGCCCAACGCAAAAATCTGGCGGCGGATATTTTTGCAACACCCTTTTGAAAAGAAAAAAGGGTGTAATAGCGGGTGGGGGGTGGTACTATCCGGGGAAACTCTCAGGTTTTTGCTGATGAGTTTCCCGGTTAGTAACTCTGCAACATCAGCGGCTCATCCACTGAGGCCGCTCAACCACCTTGCCCTGTACCATCGTGATGATTGCCACCTTAGCGATCACTTGCAGTAGGTCAGTGACGATGGCTAGGCTCCATGCTTCGTAGCCATGCAGCCCCCACGCTTGGAAGCCAGCGACTAGGTGGGGCATGGACACGATGAGGGCGAACCCCGCCAGTCCGTATGCTCCGACCATCGCCCACCAGTTGCGGCCATGCATGTGGGCAGCGAGGAAGGTCATCGCCAGCACCCACAGCGGCAGGGCGATCCCTACGCCTCTGGCCCACACGTTGTCAGTCGTCTTCGTGAACGCCTCCACGTTCATCGCCATCGAGAGGACCACCGTGCTAAGGGCAGCCATCCCCGCCACGGCGATAGCCACCATGTCGATCCGGCTAAGGCCCGTGGCCTTAGCCTTGCTCTTGCTCGTCCGCTTGCTCGTCGTCCGCCGCGTCGTCTTCTCTACTGTCGCCTGTGCCATGCTTGCGTCTCCGCTAGTGTACCGCGTTTGCCTTGAGCAACCCGTCGTCGCTCACGACCATTAAGGTACTATGCGGTAACGCCCGCAATTCCTCAGCAATCCGAACTTTCCTGTCCCGCCCGCCCCCTAAAAGGTACTATTCGGTGATGAAATGTTGAAAAAAGCGGGGCCGAAGCCCCGCCGCCCTCACCTTATTTTGATGGTTCCCATCCTTCCGGCATTTCGGCCTCGAAGACCACGTTCTCATCCTCGACCGTGTGCGGGATGTCGCCCGTGAGCAGTTCATGGGCCACGTTGTCCGGCAGGCCATAGCCTTGAACGAACACGTCCCGGATAGCTCCTTGATCCCGCTTGAACTTGTAGCCGTTCTGGCCCCAAGCCAGCAGCCCCGGAGTGTGGATCATGGGGATGCTGGTCAGAGTGATTCGTCTTCGCATTCGTATTCTCCAAAACTAGGTGCTTCACATCAGGGCGAAGGGGCGGGCTTCACATCGTAGAAGGTACTATGCGGTCAACTCGCCGTGCAGTACCTTCTCGGCATGATCGACAGAACCACGAATCAGGCGGGCCATGTTGTCGGCCTCTTCGCTGTCAGCTTCGTACAGTTCGTCGATGGTTGTTGAGGGTTCATCCCCTCTGGCGACTGCCGCCCACTGATCGGCTCGCACGCTTGCGGCCTCAGTGAGCAGCGACAGCACGTCACGGTCAATCGTCACCATCTTCTTTGCGGGCATTGACGGCCTCCAGTGCTGCGAGCAACTCGCCCTCGAATTCGTCGAGTGCTGCGGCATATTCGGGGTTCTCGGAATCACCTGCCTCTGGATCGACCAGTTCCAGCAGGTCGTGATGCAGGCCGTTGTCCTGATAGAACGCCACGACTTCATCGAGGGAATAGTCGCTGGCGGCGAACAACAGGGTGATAACGGCCAAAACGGTTTGCTTGCGAATCTCGACTGCGTTCATCATGTCCTCTTAGGTACTATGCGGGGTCAAGGTGTACCCAATGGGTCAGGTTCTTGTATTCCTGCCCATTGTGGCGTCCGGTCAGTTGCTTGTTTTCGTGGTAGAAGTTCCAGCCAGCCGGAGTGAACTGATTGACTCGGCGGGACGTGGTTGGCGTGTTAAAGCCCCCATTGTGTACGCTGAACTTGCCGTAACGGTAGTAAGCCACGATGAAGGTATCGTAGAGCCGCACCGCAATCGTGTCCGCGTCCTGCCGCACCAGTACGGTATTGGCAGCCAGTTGACGCTCCGAAGCGTCTCCGAGGAACTCAGCGGCTTGCTCGTAGTTCGTGACTTCGACGCCGTTGACCGTCTTCACATCGTTATTCGCGGCGATTCCAGCGTACAGGTTCGTGGCAACCATGATTCGACTCCAGTGAGAGGGTTGAAGGTGACTCGCACAGCCCTTTAGGTACTATGCGGAGAATCAGGCCAGTTCGAGCTTCGCAGCCCGGCGACTGGCCCGATGAAAGGCCCGGCGATTCGCCTTCTGTTGTTTGTCCATCAGAATATGCCGTCGAGCCGCCGCAGGGTGACGATAACGGGCAGGATAGACCGTACCATCAGGCCCCACGTCCTCCCGCGTCAAACGGGCTATTTCGGCGTCAAGGTCGATATGGAGCTTTCGCAACTTGACTTCGCTGAAGTGACCGCGTGTCTTATCTCGCATGAACTATCTCCGCAAGGTGAAGGGCTATCGCACAGCCTCTTAGGTACTATGCGGGCTTTCCCAAGATCACGATCACATCGTTGTGATGCGAGCTACCGCTCTTGCCGCCGATGGTCACGCTGACCACTTGCCAGCCAAGCTCAAGCCACTTATTGACGTTTTGTTCGGCGTTCAACGTGTTCGTGCTTACCAGAAGTTGTTTCATTGTGATTCTCCGAGTGAGGGGTTCTCGTCACGGCCTATTAGGTACTATTCGGAGAAAGAAAGGGCAACAAAAGAGCCGCCCGAAGGCGGCTCAGGTCTTAGTTCAGGTTACGCTGCCCGGCGACGGCTACGGCGGTTGGTCTTTGACAGGTTGGCTTCAACCAGCCTGTCAAGCTCATCCCTGATGCCGTCAAGCATTCTGTATCGGTTATTCAGGTTTCGCAGTCGTGCGACCTGCACGATTGCTGAGGATTCGACCCCACTGGCTTTGAGGGCATCCGAAATTCGGGAGATAGTGTATCCCGTAGTCTTCAGATACTTTGCCAAGCCTTTGAGGAAGTCAGAAGCCAATGCGGCAGACTCAACAGCGTGACCGTCAGGCCGCGAATAGACTTCGACCAGCATTTCAACCACTTCCCGAAAACGGGCCGCACCCCCTACCGCTTCATACACCGCCTTGAAAGCAGCAGCGGCTTTGGTCATTCCAACTTCAGCGGCACCCTTGCCGAACCTGATTTCGATGCCGTTGTCGAGCAACACACGGCGAATCGTGTTTTCGATCTTCTCGCCACCGCCGAGGTTGGCTTTGAAAATCAGGTTGGCGTTGACTGGCTGTCGAGTCCCCGCCTGATTCATGCGAACATAAATTTCATGTTCTTTCCGACGCGAGACAACCAACACGCCAACCATGATCGGGTTGCCGTTCTTGTCCACTCCATCGGGATAGAGCCTCTTGAGTCCTTCCGTTCGTTGCTGCCCGTCCAGCAGAGCGTAGCGTCCGCCGCCACGGTGGCTAACGACCGGCATCCCGTAGAACTCAAAGTCAAACTCCGAGGCGATTCGCCGGGCTTGATGGGGGTTCGGATCGCGTTGATAAGCCGGGTCAACGAACAGCTTGTCAATCGCCACGTTCCGAATGATGCCTTGAGCAGTTTTGAATTCTCGCATTGTGTCGATTCCTTAAAGGGCCAGCATTATGACTGGCAGGTGAGGGTTGGTTGTGGCCGCTTGCCACAGCCCATTAGGTACTATTCGGAGAAATAGAAAGATAAAAAAGAGCCGCCCGAAGGCGGCTCAGGTCTACCCCTAGACCAGCACCGGCTCAACTTCGTCCACGGTCACGTTGACCTTGACGGCACCGTTGCGAGTCTTGAGCGGCAGATCGCTCAAGCTGGATTGAACCAAGCCCATCGCTTTGTCAATGTCCTTGATTCGCTCGGCAATCGCTTCACTCGGTTCGTCGCCTTGCTGCAAGGCTTCGCTCATCGCCTCAGTGAGCAAGGCGATAGCGTTCTCACGCTGGCCCTGCCGACCGTATCCGGCCTTCTCCAGCACCAAGGCCAGAGCCAGCTTGATCGGAATATCGACCGTGGGCGTGTAGTCCGTATCCTTGCCCTTGCTGACCGTTCCCCGCACTCGCAGGGTCACGGTTTCGTCGATGGTTTCTTCCGACCCTTGAGCCAGTCGCGGCTTCGCGGCCTTGCTCTTTTTCGCCAGTGCTTCGCCCAACGCAATTTCAAGAACTCGTCGCATCTTTCATTCTCCAGTAAGGGGGGGCTGATCGTTACAGCCCATTAGGTACTGTTCGGTGATGTATGCTGGACGCAAAGATCAAAAAAAGGTTCAACTTAGTCGAGAACGTCGTCCTGAAAGTAGGTGCGGAGAAACAAGTTCTTGCCGTTGTAGACAATGTAATTGCTTCCCGCATTGCTGAAGATCATCGTGTAGACTCGCCGCTCGCGGTTCTCACCGTTGAGCTTGAGAACAATGTCCGACGTGATCTTTCGACCGTAGCCGTCTGCATTCTGGCCCGGTGCAAGCTGCATCGGACCACGTTTCGGAACCGGGCGACGGTGCAAGGTGAAAGCCCCTAGCACGTCCTCAACATACTGCACTTCTGACATGGCTTGACTCCGCATGGTGAAGGGTGATCGTTACAGCCCTTTAGGTACTATGCGGAGATCAACGACTCGTCGAACAACTCGACTTCCTCAAAATCGTTGTACCGCTGACCGGACTTGCCGCTCATTACCCGAACGGCTTCCCCATAGCCCCCTTCGCGGGCAATCTTCGCCAGAAGATCATTCGCGGCCTTCATGGCACCATTCTCGCCCAACAGCGTCGTGTGGACGCTGTGAGTGCTGTATGGGTCATAACTGCCGTAGGAATATTCGACGATGTAAATCATGGTTTGACTCCGCATGGTGAAGGGTGATCGTTACAGCCCTTTAGGTACTATGCGGAGATCAACGAACTCCGCGAGGGACTGCATCCGGCCCATAGGCCAGATAGTGAGCTTGCTTCCGCCCACTGGTCACATTGTTGATCGCATTGACCAGTTCGGGGCGGTTCGCCTTGATGAAAGCCGTCTTGCTCTGGCGTGGCCGTGTGGACCGCCACCAGTTGTAGAGGCCCTCATCGTTGTCGATCCATTGGCTGATTTCGCTGTTCGTCATATCGGGCCTTTCACAGTGAGGGGTGATCGTTACAGCCCATTAGGTACTATGCGGTCAGTCGTCATCCTCCGGCTGATCGTCATAGTCCAGCAAGTCTCTCAACTCTTGACGGTTCGAGAGAATGTTTTCGATGAACGCAACGCGGTCCTTCGCTCGGATTGCATCGAAACCGGGCTTGGTTCGCAGGAACTTCTCGACTAAGCCCTCGCGGTACTCAATCGCCTTCGCAAAGGTGTCAAAGGTCTGACCCTTCGTCACGTATCGGTCAACTCGCTCAATCATGTTTTACCTTTCAGGGGGTGAGGGTTACAGCCCTTTAGGTACTATGCGGAGTAAGGGATATTCGTCATCCCCGTTTCATCCTCCACCTTGCCAAGTCGTTGGGCAGCTTCCGCTAAAAGGTTCAAGGCATCTTGCTGCATTGTTTCGTTCATCGCAGGACTCCGAGAGAAGAAAAAACGTCGGGGGCCAAGCGGCCAAGGCTCGCTTTATGAGCCACAGCTTGACGGGCGACGTGGCCCGCAGCACACTTGGCGGTTTGGTTTGTGGGGCCGAGGCGTTTTAGGCCCCCGACGCTTCATTAGGTACTATGCGGTGACTTGTTCTTCTGCCAGAATCTCGTCGATAATCCGCCTCACTTCGCGGTTAGTCGCTGGACTTGCCAGGATAGGGTCAGGCGTGTCTCGCCCTAGTCGCCGCATGATGGCTCGCCAGAGCAAGCCGTCGAAGGACGCAAGGGCATCAGGGTTCGATGGCTTGCTATTGTGGATGATGCGGGCAGTTCGCCATGCTTCCCGCCATTGTTGCCGAATGTTCATTTAGTACCTATTGTCGATGAAGTAGCTCCACACGCCATGCTTGTTGGCTCGGCGGAAGTAGTTGCTGTTGCTGAATCCACCCGTCGCATACCAGTATCGACGGCTAACCTTTTCAATCCCGTTCTTCATGGTTCATTCCTCCCGCCCCATTAGGTACTATTCGGAGAATACGAGGGCAAAAAGAAGGGCGGGCAGGGCTGGCCGTGGCCCCTCAACCACGGTGCTACACCTGAACCCGCCGCCCCCTCACCACGCCTTTAGAAGTAGTGCGGCCCGGTCCATTGCATGGGATGCTTGCCGTCTGCACCCATCAGACCGTTCCACTGGTCGAAGATATTGCCGCGAGCGTGTTTGGCCGGAGCCTTGAAGCTGGCGGGCTTCAACACGTCGCCACGCTTGACCACGCCGAGGCCCTTCGTGGTGCTGTCTTCGGTCGCCACGAAAGCGAAGATGCTCGCAGAACGGCCCTCGCCGGTCATGTTCACATCGTCATGGTCGAACTCGACGTTATCGAGTGCAAGGTATTTCGCCCCCGGCGTGCGAACCCGCACCAGCGTAGGGTGAAACAGCTTGGCATCGGCCTTGATCTTATTGACTCCGGCCAGGAAGGAGTCCAACGCAGTTTGAAAATCGCTATCCATCGTATTCTCCCAGGTGAAGGGTTCCAGAGGGGCGGGCTGACACTCCCAACCTGCCCGCCCCTCTAGGTACTATGCGGAAAACATTGTGCGTGATTGTCCGGTGTATACGCACCCCACACTCGCAAGCTACTTGATCTTGATGACGTGGACCTGAGTGTTCCGCTTGTAGCGGATATTGTAGGTCACGCCCGGCTCTCGCTCGGCGTCTTGCTTGTTGATCTGCCGCCCGTCGTCCGGGTGGCCGAAGCTGTTGATGGTGAAGTCCTTGCCAGCGTCCCAATCCGCTTGGACTTCTTTCTTCGACTTGTAATCGCGGCCATAGGACGGGGTGAGGGTGACAAAGCTCATGGCGTTGCTCCTAATGAGAAGTGGTGAGGGTTACATTCTCTTGACGCACAAGCCAGCGTTTGGTTCAACTTGGCTTGCTCGTCACGGCCTCTTAGGTACTATTCGGTGAATCGCAGAGAAAAACAAAGGGGGAGCTTGCTCCCCCTCTCTCTTGCCAGGGATTCGGCCATATCGGGTTATTCCCGTCCCTTTTAGTAGCCCATGATTAGGGTTCCTTCATGGCTAGGCGTTATTGTTGATGCCAGTTCACCCCGTACCCCCTACGCGGCCTTTGCGGGCCGCACAACGTCCACCGTCACGCCATCCGGGCGGACGTTGACCACGAAGCCCCGACGACGTGCGAAGTCCTGCACGTCCGCCACCGTCGCCCCGCCCTTGCGGAGCTTGATGGTCTTCATCTTGCCCGACCGAACGTGGTCGGCGATGCCCTGAAAGAACTGCTCGCGGGCAAGAGCCTTGATGCCTTTACGATTGCTCATGGCAACTCCAAAAGTGAGAGTGAGGGAACAACGGTGTAGGTACTATGCGGAAGACAACCAGCATCACCACTCTCTACTCCCCTTTGCCGGAGCGGTTGGAGTAGGGTTGTTGGACTATCACGACTACGCCGTACTTGCCTAGAATTGTTCGGGCGTTGCAGTGATGCGGGTTGTCTTCCGCACAGCCCTTTAGGTACTATGCGGTCAAAAGTTCTCGTTGATGTAATTGAGGCACTCGGCTTTCGTCGCCCCACGCTGGATCAGACCGATCAGATATTCATCCTCGGCCAGCAGATCGTACAGGACGAAAGTCTCGCCTTCGAGAATGTTCAGCTTCGTGCCAAGCGGCAAGGTGTTCCACATTGCTTGATCCTCGCAATTGAGTAGGTACTATCCGGTAAAGGCTGATTGGCGGGAGTCGAACCCGCAAACTCAGTCCGCCCAGGTCGGCAGAGTGTTCCCATTACTTCACAATCAGCTTTGTACTGTTTGGCCTGCATGGCAAGGTACAATCTCACGGTGTCAGTTCACCACCTTGAACCGTTGGGGACGGTTCCACCCTTGAACTGTTAGGGTCAGTTCAACCCGTTGACCGATTAAGGCTCGGTGAGGGGCCTCTTTAAGTGCCATCCTGCCGTGTACTTTGGCAGATGACAGTGACGAGTGTTCTCGTCGTGGCGTCGTTTTGTTTGTCTCAGCGACACGGCCTCTTAGGTACTATTCGGTGAATCAAGAAGATCAAAAAAACGGTCAACACCTGAGAGTGCTGACCGTTTCGGCTTGTTAGCCGGTCATTGCCGACGTTTCCGCTTCCGTTGAAACGAACTCCAGAGAGTTGTCAACTTCCAGCGAAACCGCCTCTTGACTCATGGCTTGCTGCAAGAGTACCGCAAACTCGCGGACTTCCGGCAACTTGGCGAGTCCAGCATCATCGGTCGCCGCGTGAACGATTGTCACGTTTTCTTCGATGAGGCCGTGAGTTTGCGACCACCACCCGCCTTGAGCCGGAGTCGCCGTAAACCCGCCAAACAGCTTGGCGAACTTCTCTTTCGCCTTGCGTACCCACTTGGCGGACAGTTCCGGTGCCGGAATGTTGCCTTCGCGGGTCGAAGGGACATAGATCGCAATGCGATGGTTCAGCATGGCCGTTCCTTTGGTGAGGGGGTGAAGGTGAAGCGTTACGGCCCGTTAGGTACTGTTCGGTGAATTGTGGCTGGCTGAATCGCCATCCAACCACAACCCGTCCAAAGCTCAACAATCTCAGTAGTAAGAGATTGCCGCCAGTATTGGCCGTCCCACCAGTAGCGATGCGTGATTATCATCAGAAACCTCAAAATAAAGCACGGGGCGAGGAATTCCCGCCCCATGCTATGTACCCTTACTTGCTCGACTTCACACCGTTGGCCGGGTTCTGAACGTAGGACAGAATCGCCGCCACATTCTCCGGGTCCAGCAGCAGTTCCCACTGATCCCGATAGAGGGATGCCAGCGGAAATGACCGGGAAGGGGTCTTCACAACCCCGGTGCCCTTCGGCCCCGTCTCGATCCGAATGCGGGCCTGAGTCAGCTTCAGAATCGCCGTATTGGCGTCCTGGGCGTTGATCTCGCCGCGTGCCAGAGCGTCGGTGACTTCCTGAATCGAGTTGTACTTCGCCATTCTGCTTCTCCTGATTGGGTAGGTGAGATACTTGGATACTAGGTAGACGCAGTGTCCCCGAATTGGTTCAAGCTGCGAGCTTCGACAACTTCAGCCGATACGTCTTCACTTGCTGCTCAACCTCGAACACACCCGGAGGAATGAACGCCACCACCTTGGGCCGTCCGTCCTTCGGATCAGTCGTCAACCGGATTTCAATCCGGTGCCCATTCTTGAACCACCGGAAGACGCTCCTCGCGTGCTGTACAATGGTCCAACCATGCTCCTCAATCATCGCCATTGCTTCGTTGATGATCTCATGAGCGAGGGCCACAGGGACGATGTGTGCAGTCCTCTGGTCTTCAGACAGTACCGTATACAACTCGGCTTGCCCGATCATGTCGCGGCCTGCCTTGTTGCGACGGTCGCCGAACCCGTGAAAGGTGTCGAAGACTTCAAACAAAATGTCGCTGCCCGTCTGGCGGAATTTGATCTGCATTCCATGACGTTGGCCGTCCTGAAATAGCCACCTATCCACCTTCAGATGCCCCTTGTCCTCATCGTCGGTTGCATCCCGAATATCGAGGCCGACTTGAGTACGCAGAGCTTCAGCTATCTCATCTTCACGCTTCACACCGATTCGCACTCGGTCAGCACTGGCAAGAGTGCTTATCCCGAACTTATTCATGATGCTCTCCCAAGGTATGGACTCCAGTCATCCGGGTAGACGCTGGAGTCCATGATTAGTTCATTCTTCGAGGGCTGCCAGGATGCCAGCGTTCTCGAACCAGTTCCCCGCTTCAATCTTGAACCACTCCACCAGGGCGACCTCTGCCGCACGGATGGGGTTACGCTCCGTCGCCAGGGGCACGTCCTCAACGTCCTCCGGCTGCCAGAGCGTGGCCGGATGATGCTTGTAGGTGATGATGTCAAAGGCCGGAGATTCGACGATCCGATTGCCAATGCGGGGTTGCTGATGAACGCCAGGACGAATTTCGATGGTCATGCCGTCCAACTGAATGACCGGATCATTGCCCTTCTCGTAGTGGACCGTGGGACGGTTCGTGCGAAAGAACCGGGCTATTGCCTCATTGAGTCGAGCTACTATCGCGTCCGCATGTTGGCGGAAATGCTCGTCTCTCGCTTCATCACTGACAGGATTGTCGATCTTCTTCTCGGTCATGGTGATCTCCAGGGGTTCAGCTATATCCGCAAGCGAGCTATTGCATTGATCGCTCACGCAACTGTTCCTTAACCATATCGGTGAATGCTTCCAGGCTCAGGTCAATCTGATCCTGGGTATGTTCGTCATAACTGCCGTACATGCCGAGGTACTGTTCGGTGAGCATCGTGGCGAGGGACCGCTCGTCAACTTTGTCGGCCTTGCCAAACCAGACTTCAAGATCATCGGCACATTGTTGGACGCATTGCTTAACGTCCGCTATCGTTGTTTTCTTCATGGTGTTATCCCTTCAAGGTTGAATCTCCTATAAGTGAGTGAGAAATGGAACTTCCGCTCTGGCTTTCCAGGTACTATTCGGTGAATCGCAGAGATAAAAAAAGACCGCATCCCGACGAGGATGCGGTCCCCAATCAAAAAAGAAGAAAAAAAGCGATGGCGTTAATCGAATCCAGTGGGCCATCTGCCACACCGCTCGAAAGCTGGTGTGTGGGAACGGGTTATCGTCGGCGTTCCCTGCAAATGTCGCACTGGCCGAAACGCAGTCGCTACCTCAACTACTGCCGCTGTGAAGAAACAGCCGTAGAGGAAGACGATGTACGTTGTGAGTCCGAAGATGATCGTTTCTCCTGTTGTTCCTTGAGCCACTGGATGTATCGTAAATCCACGCCAGACCTTTCAGAGAGAAAATGGGGGGAGGGGGCAGAGTGCCCCACTCCCCGGCGAAGCAGAATGTTACGCCGCTTTGACGACGGTCGGACGGCCCCGCTTCAAGGTCACGCCGCCTTCCTTTGCCACTGCCGAGAGAGTCGGCAGGCTGATGTCCACGATCTGAACGACCTTGGGCTTGCCGGGAGCCGGTTGGTAGGCAATACCCTCGGAAGCCAGCCGCTCACGGGCAGGGCCGAGCTTGCCGACTTCTTGGACAAACTTCACGACCGCCTGCCGGAGCCGGGGGTTCCCATCGAACTTGGAAGGCCGACCTCGACCACGCTTCGATTCCTGAGTGCTGTTCGCCATAGTGCTTCGTTTCCTTAACCAGAGTAGTGAGTGGGTTACGCTTACTTGACGCATAACCCGAAGATAGGTTCAACTTCACACACGCTCGACAATCTCGCCTTCGTCGCTGATCTCATGAGTCGGTTCCGACTCCGAGTCGCGGGCAATCACGCCCTGCTCGATCAGATGAGCCGCCGTTCGTCCGTAGTGACCCTGCAACTGCCAAGCAAGCCCGGTGTCCACAAGGTACTGGAACAACTCCAGCGTTTCCTCCAGGCCGAAGTCCTCATCCCCACCTTCGTAGTTGATGATCGCTCCGACGTGATCGTACTTGTCCCAATTTCGCAGTCCCATGTTTTCGTCTCCAAGTGAGGGTGATCGTTACGGCCTCTTAGGTACTATGCGGTGATCGAGATAATCCTCTCGATGCTCTCGCCTTCCCTTTCCATCTGTTGCTCAAGTTCGACAATTGCCTGCCGAACGTCAGTGGCGTTGACGAATAGGAATCGCACGCCACTGACCCGTTCCCCAAAGCGGGAAACATACTGGCAAATCATGCCGCTACCTTTCGCTTTGTGACAGTGAACCATCCCGGCCCATCCGTCCGCCAATGAAAGTTGACAGTCCGCTCGTAGCGGTCGCCCGGCTCAATGCCCCGACCGTGGCTCTTGCGTGCTGTGTGGACCTTCCGCTCGATGAGCTTCGATCCACCCTCGACCACGTTGGCCGAGCAGCAAGGGCTGAGAGCTTGCCAGTCTTGATGCACGCCACGGCTGCCCCAAAACTCGTAGGAGCCAATGCCCATGTCCTGCATCGTTGCCGTGCAAGAGTCGCCGCAACTGTCGCAAATGCCGTGCGGCATGTCTTCGTGATCGTGTCGCATGTCTCAGTTCCTTATGGTGAGGGTGAATCGTACAACCCACTAGGTACTATCCGGTAACGGGCCGAGCCTTCTCCGGTTGAATACGGTAAAGACTCTGGTCGCTGCCGCTGATCTCTAGCGTCCACCCATGCAGCAACAGGACAGCCGCTTCCCGCACCGCTTTGGTGATCGGCTGCCGTCCTGCGGCCTTCGTGGAAAGCAATGCCTTGCGTTCGCCCTCCCGCTCCGCAGAAACGAGATAACGCACATCAGGTTTGTACTCGAACTCAATCATTCACATGGTCCTCCGTGTGTATGCTTGACGCAAAGATCAAAAAAAGGTTCAACTTGAGAAAAATGGAGTTGAAGGCTTAGGACGACTTATTGGTTCGCCGTCTGTCCACTCTCACGGTACTCCAAACACGAATGTCAGCTTTGATCCCGCTGTGCGGTTAGGCCGGTCATTACCCCCACTAAGGGATGAAGTCTGCTTGTTTGTCGCCTTTCATGTAGGTACTATGCGGGAACTACAAGCGTCCCGCCTCGCCACGGACGGCGGCACCATGCACACCGCCCCGATCATTCATCCAAACCATGTCCGCCGAGTACACCGCCTCAAGCGGCTGAACCCCCGCCCGATGCGTTGCCGATTCGGGGTGAGTCACAAACGTCTCGTACTTGTACGGGTTGTAAGTGATCCGAACCCCCTGATCCTCCAGTTCCTTGTAGTGCGGAAACCAGTAAGGATCGACAACCAACTCGCCAATCACGAAAGCATGGATCGTCTTGCGTCCTTCACGTCGAACCCGCTCCCGGCCCTTTTCGCTCACACGAAATTCGGCCTTCCGCAGCATGATGTTCGGCGTGTGGAACAACAGTCGCCGAGTGCTGTAATCCTGCACCGACCAAACCACGCGATCCTTGAAGTGCAAGTTACGAAACACCTTGACCTTCAACTCTTTTTCTTGCTTCGCCATATCTGACGCTCCTGATCTAAGGGCCACCGAGCCAGCCTCGGCAGCCCTTTAGGTACTATCCGGTCAATTGTCGTATTCCCCGAACGGGAACAATGCCGACCGTGCATTGTCCGCCGCCTTCTTCGCTGTCTCGTAGGCTTCCCGGAGCTTCTCGATCCCCTCCACCGTGTAATCTGATCGAGCCTCGAACGGCCTGCTCAACTCTCCGAGCGTCTGACCCTTCAAGTCCGCCACATACACCGTGGTTTCGTGGTACATGCAACCGTGCGGAGGCATGAACTCGCACGTCTTGACCGTCCAGGCGAGCGAATACTCGGACCTGTGACGATACACATGCAACTCATTGCCTGATGCCATTTCAGGCAAGTCCTTTTCGATCTTGGCGAGCAAACTGCCGTCCGCCTTGAGAATCTTCTGACCCACCAAAGGCCGGAAGTAGTCCGCGAGCTTCACATACAACTCGTTGGCGTAGGCGTTCGCCTTGTTCACTGCCGCAACCCTGGCCGTCAACTTCTCTCGTCTCGTATTCATGCTCAACTCCGTAAGAATGGGCTGCCGAGCAATCTCACCCGGCAGCCCATTAGGTACTATGCGGTCAACTTCCCATTGAGAAGCTGCGGACCTTTACGCCATCATCCCTGACCGTCTTGCCATGCACGCCTTCCAGGAAGACGTGGTGATTGTCCCCCGTCGTGGCAATCATCTTGTTGGCTGCCAGAGCCACCTGCAACCACGTCGGATTTTCCAACACTTCACTTTCATAGTTGGAGTATTCCGATTCTTCGTGGTCGTAAGGCGTATCCTGGACCAACACCACCCGGCCCTGGACGGCAATCTCGTCCAGATTGTCAATCGGCGTTCCGTTCTCCTTCGTCTCGTAGGCCGAGTAAATGACGTGCATCGGCTCGCCGTTCAACTGCTCCAGGATGCGGCCCTCGATTGCATCCCAGGCCGCTCTGTATTCGTCCTGGTCGTTCTTGTATTGGACGAACTTCTCCGGGTCGTCGAACGAACTCCCCACCGAATGAAGCCCAAAGCCGTCCGATGGGATCAATGGCCGAACCATCGTATTCTCATCCATGAGCCGGACACGTCCGCCGTCCCCACTCTCCGCTCCGTGCGTGATGATGTAGGGGACTTTCCCAGGTCGCTCCAGTTCTTCGTCGATCAAAGCCACCTGAAACTGCATGATGACCTTGCCTCTGCCGAGCTTCCCGTCAATTTCAAACCCGTTGCCGGGCTGAATATCCTTGACTGCCATCTGCGTGCTTAGACCATACTTGGAAGCATTGAGCAGAAGTTCGATGGGGTATAGCTCGCCCCATTCGTCAAGGACTCCAAAAAATTCCTGGTTGAGCTTCACACGGCCCGCATTGATCGGGGTCGTGCCCACCAGAACCGTCTCGTCACCGAATGGCTCGAAACCATCGGCTCGCTTGAGTTCCGCTTCCAGTTCCTCGGTCGTAATGTCTTTCAGCAACGCATCGGCTGCACCGAGCGTGCCGCGTCCGTCGTCTCGCCGGTCCCGACTCATCCAGTGAGCATAAGCCAGGAAGTGTGCAAGGTTCGGGCTAAGGACGGGAGCTTTGTGAATCATCGTTCTCTCTCGCTTATGGTGAAGAAATTGCCTTATGCCTACTGGACGCACAACCGAGCTATTGGTTCAACTTATCTCGGCAGTGCTGTGAGTGATGACCACATGACCACCACCAGGAACCTCGGCATACCCATCATCCAGGGCCGTCTCAATGTCCTCGCCCCGAAGATCAGTCGTCTCTTCGACCAGCGTGCGAAACAACGCTTCCGCCTCGCGGTTGCCTTCCTCGCTCTCGTCGAAGCTCGCCAGACTGAACGGCACGCCTTCGTCGCTCAACTCGATCACGTTCACAGTGTTCAACTTCATGATTTTCTCCAAAAGGGTTGACTGGTTTAGTAGGTACTATGCGGAAAAAGTACCCCCGGAGGGACTCGAACCCAACGATGGCGGCTGCGGGACAGGCCCATCCCACCCTTACACTGGCCTAGTGCTTAGGACCATCCTCATTGATTCCCAATCGGGAATCCGTTCTTCCAATTGAACTACGGGGGCCAGCCTTTCACTTGTCCAGGCCGGACGGCTGATTAGGTACTATTCGGTGATTTGTGGGTACAAAAAAATCAGCTTCCCCAACATCGGTCGAGAAAGCTGATTTGTACGGGAAGAGCCGGGCATTTCTGCCCGACTCAGGCGATTCATCCTCATTTGCCGTTGACTAAGGTACTATTCGGTGAATCTCAGATTATGGCAGCCGGAGATACGCTTCGATCTGCTCGGAGCTATATCCTTCCTGGCTCGCCAGTCGCCGAAATACCTCGTCCGGGGACCGCTGCCGTCTGCCCAGGGAGAAGCGGTCGCCGCTTACCGTCTGCCGTGCCCGTTCGTGTATCCGCATCAGGCGGAATCCACGGTCAGGACCACCAACCAGTTCCTCAAACGCCTCATGCTCTGCTTGTTTGTCTCTCATGGTCGCTCCCGTATGGTGAAAAATATCGGTGTGCGGGGTGTTTGTTTTTCAAGCCTACGGGGTGTACCCCGTAGTAAGTCCACGTTATCCCCGATTTGCGATAGTTGACTAGGCTATCCTTCAACGCTCCACCGAATTAGGTACTATGCGGACTCCGCGTGCGATGCCGGGCGGTAATCCTCAACCTTCGGGGCCGGTCGCTCCAGCAAC
>JAANMW010000019.1_pt1 | contig 142887 bp, 110 predicted proteins | sample 7279671 | NCBI WGS metagenome assembly JAANMW01 (sample SAMN14094541, study PRJNA606508) | bioreactor metagenome | isolation source: A lab-scale SPAN reactor treating ammonium-rich wastewater day 247 | place: Ireland: Galway | collected 2017-09-19 | reverse complement strand
ACGCCGCCGCCCGCGTCGTCGGCGAGCAGCGGCAGCAGCAGGCCCAGCGCCTCGAGCGGGCCCTGGGCCGCGGCGTCGGCCGCCAGCGCCCGCACCACCTTCGCGTCCCGGTCGCCGAGCAGGCCGCGCACGTGCAGCGCGTGGGCGCGGATCGCGCGCCAGGCAGAGGCGTCGTAACCGCGATCCGGACGGCGGCCGTCGAGGGCGCGCAGGTAGCGCTTCGCCCGTTCGAGCGTCGCCGCCGGGACCTCGAGACCCGCCGCGCGGGCGCGGACCAGGGCGTGCGTCGCGTGCGCCGAGAGCCACGGCCACGACTCGCCGCCGCGGCTCCAGAAGCCGAAGCCGCCGTCGCCGTTCTGCAGCGAGACGAGGCGCGTCACGGCGCGACCCAGCGCGCGGTCTGTCTCTTCGCGCGAAGGCAGGTCGCTGGCTCCCAGCGCCGGCAGCACGTCGCGCATTGCGACCAGGCCGAGCAGCCGCGACGCGACCTGCTCGGCGCATTCGAACGGGTACGCCTTCAGGTACAGCGCCGCGTCCGCCAGCGACGAAAGCGCCGTCGGCGACAGCGAGAGCTCGAGGCCGCCGAAACCGGCGAGCGCGTCCGCGGGCGCGCGCACGCCCTCGGCGACCGCACCCCGCTCGACCACTCCGTAGGTCGCGAACGCCTCCGCGCTGGCCGGGGTCAGCACCGGCAGCGCGAGCTGCGCGGCGTCGGCACCCGGAGCCGCCGCGGCAGCGGCCTGGAACGCGGCTTCGCCGGGAGCTTCTGCGCGGGCGGGGAAGCGGACCTCCACGCGGTCGCGCGCCGGCACCGTCACGACCTGGCCCGCGGCTGCTGTCCCCAGGCCGAGGTTGGCGGCGCGCAGCGCGACGCGGGCTTCGGCGGGTGCGTCGGTCTGGTTCTGGACGACCACCGGCAGCTCGAAGCGGTCGCCGAGGTTGAGGAAGCGCGGCGGCGACGGCCGCACGGCGAGCGGCAGCCGCGCGACGAGGCTGGCCTCGCCGGTGCCGAAGCGGTTCGCGCCTTCGGCGGCCACGGCGATCACGCGCCAGCGAGTGACGGAGTCGGGCAGCTTCAGCTCGACTCGCGCCGTCCCGGTCGGGTCGGTGCGCACCGACGGATGGAACGTCGCGAGGGGCGAGAAGTCGCTGCGCAGTGTGACGGGAGCGGCGGGCTCGTCGGCGGCTTCCGCGAGCGCCATGGCCTTGCGTTCCATGGGCGCCGAGGCGGGCATCGCTTGCGGGGCCATGGCCGTCGCGAAGCCGCCGGCCGCGTATCCGAGGCTCTGCAGCCGCTCCATCGCGTCGCCTTGGGGCCGACCGGCCACCACCAGAGAACGCGAGTCGCTCGGCGAGATCCCGCCCCAGCGCCGGGCATGGAACGCGGCCAGCGGGTCGGGCCGCTGGCCGCCGCCGAGGGTGAACACCGCGTCGTCGACCACCGCAACCGTGACTTCGCCCGCCACCGGCCGCCCAAGGGCGTCCTTCAGGTCGAGCTCGATGGCCGTCTCGGCGCCGGGGCTCGTCTCGGCGTCGGCGAGGCGCGCGGTCACCGAGAGGCGGCGCGGCGTCGTCGGCACGGCGAGCGTCGTCTCGCCGGTCGCGCGCGCGGGGCCCTCGCGGCCGTCCGCGTCGCGGCCGCGGCCGACCAGCGTCACCACGGCCTCGACCGCCGGCATGTAGGCCGCCGCGAGTGGCACTCGCACGACGGCCGTGGGCCCGTCGACCTGGAAGGGCAGCGTTTCGGCCAGGCCCTCGCGCTCGAGCCGCAGCAGGCCGTGGGCCGGCCAGAACGGCGCGAGCACCAGCAGTTCGGCGGTGTCGCCGGGCGCGTACTCCTTGCGGTCCGCGACCAGCTTCGCCTCCTGCGCGTCGAGCGGCCCGGCGTCGCGCCCGGCTCCCGCGACCCAGGTCTCGACCTGGGTGACGCTGCCGCGCCCGCGATCGTCCGTCGTGCGCGCGGTGATCCGCCACGCGCCGGCCTTCACGTCCGCGAAGCGGCAGCGTTGCGGCTCTGCCGCGGACGTCAGCGAGCAGCTCCGGCTCTCGGCGACGGCGCGGACGTGGCGGCCCTTCTCGCGGCGCCACTCGACGCGCTCGGCGGCGATCTCGATCGGGCGGCCGGCGACTTTCCCACCCGCGAGATCGGAGACCAGCGCCTCCACTTCGATCGCCTCGCCGGCGCGCACGAACCGGCGCGCCAGGCGCAGGCCCGGCGCCACCTGCGCGGGGTGGACGACGAAGCTCCACGATGCGCTCCAGGCCTGCCGGTTCACGTCCTCGACCGACACGCTGGCCGCGAGCCGCACGGGTTCTTCGGGCTCGAGCCGCGCCGCGGTCAGCCGCAGTCGGTGCACGCCTTCCACGTCCGTCGTGCCGGCGAACTCCCAGCGGCCGGGGCCGGCGCTCTCGTCGTCGCGGGGGAACCAGGACGGCGCGGTGCCGAAGGCGAAGTCGTCGAGCCCGGGCGGAGCGAAGCGCGCCGGTTCGCGCGTGATCTCCCAGCGCGCGGGCGCCGCGCCGAGGCCGCCGCCGCCGAAATACGCCGCGCGCGCCGAGAGCGTGAGCGCCTCGCCGACGACCGCCTCCGGCGCGTCGCGCTCGATCGCCACCTCGAACTCCGGGCGGCGGAACTCCTGGACCTGCAGCGCGAGCCCGCCGATCTCCTGGCCCTCGGCCCGCAGCGACAGCCGCGCGTCGCCGGTGGCGCAGTCCTCCGGGAGCGCGAGCGACAGGTCGAACCCGCCCGCGCCGCCCAGCTCGGCCGTGCCTTTCGCCAGCTCGCGTCCGCGCGCGTCGTGCAGCGTCCAGTCCAGCGCGCGCAGGCCGGCGGCCTCGACGTCGCCGCGCGGGCCGGGAGCGATGCGCCGGACCCAGCCCTTGACCCGTGCCGACTCGCCGGGCTGGTACAGGCCGCGGTCGTCGAACGCGTACGCGCGCAGCGGCGGGGCGGGCGCGCGCCGGGCCCAGCCGCCGCCCCAGCGGTAGGCGGGCAGCAGCGCGACGTCGTCGCCGTGGCGGACCACGAGCAGGCCGCGCGGCCGCTCGTCGAGCGGCAGCGTGGCGAGGCCGTGGGCGTCCGTGACCACGCCCGGCAGGTTCGCCGCCGCGGGGCTCTCGCCTTCACGCTCGGCGTGGGCCAGCGCGGCTGTCGCACCGGCGATCGGCGCGCCGTCGGCGAGCGCGCTCACCCAGGCCAGAACGGACTCTGGCCCGGCGAGCGCTTCGAGTCCGAGCCGCGTGACCTGCAGCCACTGCCGGACGGGCGGGCGCTGGCGCCGCGATTCGGCAGCGACGCGGCCCTCGGCGCGGGTCCACTCGACGCTGACCAACAGTTGGCCAAGGCCCCGCTCCAGCGCCTCCGCGAGATCGACGCGGGTTTCGACGACCGCGTCGGCGGCCGCCTCCGGCCGCAGCACGCGGGTCAGGACGACGCGCCCGGGCAACGGCACCTTCTCGTCGTACCGCGCCGTCCATGCCGGCCAGTCCGCGGGATCGACGCGCCGGACCTCGAGCCGCAACTCGCTCACGTTGGTCGAGTAGATGCGCAGCGGCGCGCCGGGCTCGAGCACCGCGAGGTCGCCGCCGGCGATCGCGGCCCACGGCGGCGCGGGCGCGACCGTGAGCGCCGCGGTCGCCGGCGCTTCCAGGGTCTGCCCGTGGACGTCGCGCAGCCGCGCCGCGACGTTCACCCGGTGCGCGCCGCGGCGCGCGCCGCGCGGCGCGATCATCAGCGTCTGGCCGTGCACCTCGATGCTCGCGTCGGGCAGCGCGGGCTCGATCGCCACCAGGTCGGCCGAGAACGCCTCCTCGTCGATCCGGTTCGAGAACTCGAGCCGCCACGGCGTGCCCGGCGGGCACGCGGCCTCGCGGCCCCAGCCGCAGCGGGCCTCGACGAGGCGCAGCGGGCCGTGGGTGCGGAAGCCGAACTCCAGCGCCCGCCCGGTGGAGCGCGGGCCCTCGGCCGAGCGCAATCCCGCCGCGAAACGAAGGGTGATCGGCGTATCGGCGGGCAGCGGGGCCTCGGGCCGCAGCACGACGAAGGTGCCCTCGGGGGACGCCTTGACGAGCGCCGCGACGGTTTCGTCCGCCGCGATCTCTTCAGCCGTGGCGGCGCGCAGCGCGGGGAGCGCCGCGGAGCCAGGCGAACGCAGGCTCGCCGCGGCGCGCATCGAGCCGGCATCCATCGCCTGGTCGAAGCGCGCGAACAGCAGCGGCTGGCGCGGCTGCCCCGCACCCTGCGGGTGTGAAGCGCGCAGTTTCGGCGGCGGTGTCGCGAACGTGAAGCGATGCGCGCGCGAAAGCGTCGCGCCGCCCGGCGCCTTCGTGCCGGCGGGGACCTCGGCCGTGTAGGCCGTCGCCTGCGGGAAGCCGCCCTCGGGCTCGAACAGCAGCGTGCGGGTGCCGACCCAGCGCCACTTCCCCGCTGGCTGCGGCGAGAGCTTCACGGGCACCTGCTCGGCCGCGACCGCGTCCAGCGAGGCGACGGCGATCATCGGCTGCGAGAAGGTGACGGACAGGTTCGCGGCGCGCTCGACCTCGCCCTGCGGCGTCGCCAGTTCGACCTTCAGCGCCGCCGCTGCGGCGGGAGCCGGCGCGGGCCGCGCGGCGGGCGGCAGCAGCGACGTGCGGCGCTCGCCGGGCTTCGGCGCTGGCGTCACCGCGCGCGGCAGGCGTGCGGTCACGGGCGTGGGCTGCGGCAGGGCCGGCAGCTTCTCGAACAGCCGCGCGGCCGCGGCGGCGTCGAGCGGCCGCGTCTTCGGCGGCGGCGCGGGAGTCGCCGCGGGCGCCGGGCGCGCGTCCTCGAGCGTCAGCTCGATCCGCTTCTTCCGGGGAGGCTCCTCCGCCACCGCGACATTCCAACCCAGGACGAGCGCGAGCGCGAGCGACAGGCAGGCCTTCATGGGGCGAGGCTACGCCGCGGGAGGCGGGAGGAACAACAAGAGCCGCCAGGCCGGGTGGCTCTGGCGGCTCGAAACGACCGGAGGCCGCCGTGAGGCGGCCGCGGATCTAGTTTCCGGCGGGCGAAGCAGCCGGCGCGGGGGCGCTGGTGGCCGGGGCGCTCTCGGCGGGCGCGGGGGCCGTCGACGAGGCCGGCGCCGCCGGCTGGCTGGCGGCGGGCGCGGTCGTGCTGGCCGGGGCCGCGGCCGGGAGCTTGTCGAGCACCGATGCCTCGCGCGGGCGCACCACGGTCAGCGAGAGGCTGGTCACCATGAACACGCCCGCGAGGATCGTGGTCGCGCGCGAGAGCACGTTCGCGGAACCGCGGGGCCCGAACGCCGTCTGGGTGCCGCCGCCGCCGAACGCGCTGGCCAGGTCCTGGTTCTTGCCCTGCTGCAGCAGGACCACGGCGATCAGGAAGAAGCACGCGATGATGTGCAGGACCAGGAGCACGTAGTACAGGATCGTCACTTCGTCTTCTCTTCGGTTGGGCCGGTCCCGGGACAGCCGGGCGGCAAACCTTGAATGTACCCGATTCCGTCCCCGGCGGCCACTCGGGGCCCGCGTCCTCCCCCTACGAAAAGCTGATCGTCACCATCACCTGGACGATCTGCCCCGCCGCGATCGGGACAGGACTGGGCAAGGTTCTGGACGTGAAGCCCGCCAGCCCCGCGAAATCCGTCCCACAGCTTGCAGGCGCGCTCGTTCCGCTACATGCGGTTAGTGGAGACGGTACCGATATCGCCAGCCCGCGCTGCGGTGATGCTGCCGGAGAGCCTCAGCAGGTAGGGATTCAGATTCTGGTAGTCGACGTCCGGCGCCGGTGCGATCGTCAGGTTGTTGGAGATGTGCCCACTGTGGCCGGAGCCCACCGCTAGCACAGGTTCCACGATTGTGCAGGCCACGGGGTTGCCGTTGTAGACGCAGGGCGCCGAGCTCGAACCCGCCAGGACGATGCTCCAGGCGGCCGGTACCCACGTCCTCGCCAGGATCCTCGCCAGCGCGTCACCCCCAGCCGGCCTGAGCGCGTTCTTGACCTCGTGGCGACTGGCCAGCGTGCCGTCCGGGTTGCGCACCTCGATCACCCAGTCCCCATGGACCTGGATGCCCTCTCGAGCCTCCTGGGCACCAGCCCCCGTCGAGGCCACGAGCAGCAGGCTCAAAAGCAGCACCGTCACCTTCGTGATCCGCTTGCACATCACCAGGTCTCCTCTCGATCTCACGAGTAGCCGCCGGATCGCGGCTACCGCCTTCCAACCTTGACGGACTGGATGTTCCCGGCGTCCAGCACGCCGTCCACGGCGGCGACGACGTCACCCTGGGGGCTCCTTACTGTGAGGGCGAAGCGGTCGCGGCCGCGGCCGGGCTCGCCCCGATCCTCGGCCCGCGCCTCGAAGGTGTAGCCAGATATCCCGTTCCAGGTGCCGCCACCGGCCAGCATCACCGAATCCGCGACCGCTCCCGACCGCCGCCGGCCTGGCCGGACGCCGGGGTCGTCGTTGAACCGGACCCACTCGAACCGCGTCGCCTCGAAGCGATCCGAACGCCGCCGCTTCTGGTGGTGCGAGCGATCGCCATCGCCTCGGCCCGACCGCACCGCCGGCCCGGCGACAGGTTCGGTGCCCGTCAGCACGTAGAGGAGGCGGTCGGGCGGGCTCCGGCGCGCGCCCTCCGAGACGCTGAAGTGGAACCAGTGTTGCGTGTCAGGAGAATCGGTCATCGTCCCGCTGCCGTTCATGCGCCCGGCCAAGAATCCGGCCGCCGGAGCGAGCTCCATCACCGCGAACGGCGAGAACGAGGCTGCCGTGCCGCAGACGCTGGACTGGGCGCGGTCGTTGGAGGTCGTGGTGTCTTTCCACTGCGTGCCGTCGTGGTGCATCAGCCTCTGGTTGGCCGTCTTGTAGGCCGCGGCATCGTACGAGACGCAGACCTCCGCATCCCCGCCGTACTGGGCCGTGGTCGTGACCTCGACGACGAGCGGCGGCTCGCCCATCGCGTAGCCTGAGGGCGCGTCCGGGTACGACGCCGCGGGGTAGACGTAGGTCGTTCCGGGTTGCGTCACCGCCGCGAACTTCACGGTCACCCTGGGCGAGACGGGAGAGACGGCGAACGTCACACGCACGTCGTTTCCCGTCGGCGTGTTCGGCATGTCGACGCCATCCGTGACCGTGATCGACTCCTGGATGGCGATCACCACAGCGGGCTGCGCGGCGACCGCGTCGGTCACGACGATCGACTCGACCACGTCGATCGTCACCAGGGGCACGCCCTCGACCCTCACGTTCACCGTCACGCTGGTCCGGTCTCTGCCGCCGTTGGCGGTGCCGCCGTCGTCGCTGACCTCGATCGTCAGAGTCGTGTCGGTCGCGGCGGCACGCAGCGGGGGCTTGAAGCGCAGCTCCGAGCCGCTCACGACGTAGGTCCAGTTGCCTGCCGCCGTCCCGTTCGTGACGGCGCCGACGATCTCGTTCGAGATCACACGGAGCGTGAGGCTCTGCGCGGCCTCTCCTGGGCCTGGCGACAGGCCAGCCAGGGCGAGCGCGAAGTCCCGGGCGGCCGTCAGCACGAGCGGCCCCGGGGAGGCGAAGCTCGGCGCGTCATTGACTGGCGCGACTGTCACGTTGACGACGGCGTCGATCGACGCGCCGGACGGGTCGGTGGCGACGACGCGCAGCTTCGTTGCGCCGCTGGCGTTGGCAACGAAGGCCAGGGTCAGCGTTCGGGCCGCGTTGTCGACGGCCGTGGTGAGGAGGCTCGTGTTGCCCGACGAAGCGCTGAACGTGAGCGCTTCCCCGTCCGGGTCCGAGAAGTAGTCCGCCAGGCGGATCACGCGAGGCCCGGCATCCTCGAGCGCCGAGATGTCCGGAATCGGCTCACCCAGCACAGGCGCCCGGTTGAGGACGCTGACCGCGACCGTGGCGGAGTCCTGGCCACCCTGGCCGTCGCTGACGGAGTACGAGAAGGACGCGCTGCCGAGGAAGCCCGGCGACGGCGTGAACGTCACCTGGCCACCCGCCAGGACCACGCCGCCATACGCTGCCTTGCCGACCGCCACGACCGCCAACGCGTCCCCGTCGACGTCCGTGTCGTTCGCGAGGAGTTCCGCAGCGTCGATGGTGAGCGGCACGCCCTGGAACGTGGAAGCGACGTCGTCCCGGGCCACGGGTGCGTCGTTCACGGGCTCGACCGTCACCAGGAACCTGGTCGCGACCTGCGCTCCGAAGGGGTCGGTTGCCACGACGGTCAGCTCCGTGGACCCGTTCGCGTCGGGAACGAAGCTCACCTCGAGCGCCCCCTCCGATTCGTCAACGCGCGCGCCGGCCAGCGTGACCTTGCCGGACGTGGCGCTCAGGGTGAGGTGGTCGCCGTCCGGGTCGGAGAAGTAGTCGGGCCAGAACACGACGTGCGGGGCGGCATCCTCGACCACGTTGATGTCCGGGATGGGTCCGCGGAACGTCGGCGGGTCGTTGACGGGCGTGACCGTGAACGTGACGCTGGCCCGGATCGAGCCGCCGCGGCCGTCACGCGCTTCGACGCCGACGATGTCCGTGCCATTGAAGTTCGGTGACGGGCTGTAGGTCAGCTCGTTGCCCGCCAGGCTCGCCGTGCCGGTCGCGGCCGCCTGGACGATCGCATAGCTGAGCGCTTCACCCTCGGGGTCGCTGCCCAGGAGCGTGAGGCTCACCGGCGTGTCCTCGGCCGTTTCCACCTTCACGTTGTCCAGTAGCGGCGGCTGGTTCGGCGCCGTCACGTCGATGCGGATCGAGGCCGCGGCCGAGCCGCCCCGGCCGTCGTCGATCGTCACCTCGAGCTGGTCGGTGCCTGCGAAGTCCGGGGCCGACGTGTAGACGATCGCGTCGCCGTCGACGGCGGCCGTCCCGTGGCTCGGCAGCGAGGTGATGAGGGCACGCAGCGCGTCGCCGTCCACGTCCGTCGCCCCGAGAGCGATCCTCAGCGGGGCGCCGCTCTCGACCTCGACGACCTGGCCGGCGAGCACCGGCGGGTCGTTGACCGGGGTCACCGTGACGCGAACGTTGGCGGCCGACCAGCCGCCACGGCCGTCGCTCAGGTCGTACACGAAGGAAGCGACGCCATTGAAGTCCGGATCGGGAGTGAAGTCGACGTGGCCGTCTTCGCGCAGCCGGGCGCGCCCGTTCGCGGAACCGCCGATGGCGATGATGGAGAGCCCGTCACCGTCCGGATCGGTGTCGTTGGCCAGCAGCTCCGCCGCAGGGATCGTGAGCGTCGGCGCGTCTTCTTCGATCGTCAGCACGTCGTCGGAAGCCTCGGGGTGCTGGTTGACGTCCCGCACCACCCACGTCAACGTCGCACTCGAATCCTGCACGCCGTCCGAGATCGTGACCGTGACCGCGTAGGTGCCCGCCGCGTCCATCGGCAAGGTGCCGCTGATCAGCCCTGTGTGGCGGCCGATCGACAGCCCCGGCGGCAGGCCTGTGGCAAGGAAGGCGACCGTCTTGCCTTCGCCGGCCGTCCAGGTGAGCTGCAGCGCGACGCCCTCGCCCTCGCCCGAAGCCTGGTCGCCGGGAGCGCCGAGCAGCGGTGGCTCGTAGGGCTCGAAGGTCGCGGTCACGACCTGCAACGACTGGCCCTCGACGGCGAGCCGCGGATCGGCGACGAAGCTGCACGTCGGCTCCGCGCCAGTGCACGCACCGCTCCAGCCGACGAAGCGGGTGCCGTCGCCCGCGGTGGCGGCGAGCGCGACGGACGACAGGAACGGGGCAGGACCCTCGCAATGAACCGAGTCGCATGGGATCTCGACGCCTGCAGCCGTGGCCGTGACGAGCCCCGGGGCGCCGCTGCTCGCCTGCTCGATGCGCACCCCGATCGGCACGAACAGGCGAACGGCGACCTCCAGGTGCTGGGCGATCGCGGCCTCGGTGAGCGGGAAGGCAAACGTCCGGTTCGTCGACACGAGGGTGCCGGCCACCGTCCAGCGAGGCTCGCTCGCCTCGAACGGCACTTGCGCGTGCAGCTCGGCGGTCCCGACGGGCAACTGGAACGTGCAGGTCCGCTCGAAGAAGTCCGCCACGTCGCCACCCGCGCACGTGTCGGCGCCGCCGGTCGCCGTGACGATCAAGCCCGGCCCGGCGACCACTGTCACGGGCACTCGCAACGGCTCGAACTCGGCCGTCACGACCTGGAACCCGGTGTCCGGCGCCACCCGCCGCGGATCCACGACGAGCGAACAGCTCGGCTCGGTTCCGCTGCACGCGCCTCCCCAGGCCCCGAACACGGCCTGCCCTCCAGGGACCGCGGTGAGCGTGACGGGCGCGAGCGCCGGCGCCAGTCCGAGACAGCGCTCGGTGTCGCAAGAGAAGTCGGTTGTCGGCATCGTCGACGTCACGCTGCTCGCCGTACCGGAGGGCGCCTGGCCGATCAGGACGGCGAACGGCGAGAAGAACGTCGCCTTGATCTCCAGCCCGAGATCAGCGGCTGACGCGGGAACCGTGATCTCGTAGTTCTCCCCAACGCCGACGGAAACGCCGCCGACGCTCCAGCGCGTCTCGCCGTGCGAGATCGGCTTCTGGGCGCGCAGTTGGGCGGTCCCGACGGGCAACTCGAACGTGCAGGTCCGCTCGAAGAGGTCGGTCACGTCGCCACCCGCGCACGTGTCGGCGCTGCCGGTCGCCGTCACGATCAAGCCCGGCCCGGCGGTCACCCGAACCTCGACCCGCCGCGGCTCGAATCGGGCCTCGACCAGCGTCGTGCCACCGGACGCCAGGTACGCGAGTGGATCGATGAGCAGATCGCAGGTCGGCTGGGTCCCGGCACAGGCGCCGCCCCAGGACCCGAAGACGTTGGGCTCGACCGGCTCGGCCGTCAGCGTGACCGTGCTCGCGAGCGGAGCGAAGCCTTCGCACGGGAGGCGATCCGCCGGGCACGTGAACCCGGGCGCGTTCTCCTGGTACGGCGGCAGCGTCGACGTCACGGTGCCGGGCCGGCCGAGCGCCGCGTCTCCGATCCGCTGGACGGCGAAGTGCCCGAGCAGCGAGGCGCCGACCTGCGCATCGCCGGCCAGGTCCAGGCTGACGCGGTCTGGGCCGTTCTGCGAGTGGCTCGCTCCAGCGATGGACCACTGCCAGCGCAGCATCGACTGCGGCAGCGGTGTCGTGCCCTGCACGGTGTAGCCGCCCGCTGGAAGCTCGATGGCGCACGTGCGCTCGAAGACCGACGGGCCTTCTCCGCCGACGCAGGTGTCTGCGGTCTCGACGACTTCCAGGATCGCCCCCGGCCCGGCGCGCAGCAGCAGCGTCGGCCGCGACACGGCGGTGACGGTCCACGTGAAGGTCGTGCTCACGTCCTGGACGCCGTCCGAGACCGTCACCGTCACCTCGTGGGTGCCGGCAGACTCCATCGTCAGCGTGCCGCTGATGAGGCCCGTGTGCAGGCCGATCGAGAGCCCCGGTGGCAAGCCCGTCGCGAGGAACGCGATCGTCTTGCCCTCGCCGGCCGACCACTCGAGCTGCAAGGAGACGTCGTCGCCCTCGGCGTTCGTCTGGTCTCCCGGAGGCGTGATCGACGGCGGAGGCTCGGGCGGGCGGCACTCGGGCCGCGCCGGGCCGCTCGCGGCGTTCGTGATCTCGGTCGCGGTCAGGACGCGCTTGTAGAGCGACACGTCGTCGATGGCACCGCTGAAGAAGTACCGGTAGCCCGTGCCCCAGCCGACCTGGGCAGCGCCGATCACGAGCGGCTCGGCCTCGAAGTCGCCGTTCGACATCGTCCAGCCGGCGCGGAGCGGTGCAGACGCCTCGTGCGAGCCGTCCACGTAAAGGCGCGCCTCGAGCGCCGGGATGTCGATCACGAGCGCGGCATGATGGAACGCCCCGTCCGCGACCGGCGTGGTGCCGGCCAGCGCGACGGTGGCGCTGCCGTACGGGTTCTCCCGTAGCGACGCGCGCACGACCCCGTCCTGCACGAAGAGGTACCAGGCCGCGTGCCCCTGCGGGCTGCCGCAGCAGGGCGCATTCGCGAGGTCCTCGTGGGATGCGATGACCTGCGGGTCGGAGCTCGACACGCTCGTCGCGAACCACGCGGCGACACTCAGGGGGCTGGTGCCTGGCCAGTACTGCTCGGGATACCCGTTGTTCACTTCGATGCGCCCCGCGGCGCCGTCGAGGTGGAATGCCTGCCCCACGGCCCCGGGTCCGTAGGTCACGCCGCCCGCCACCGTGCCGTGGTACGCGGGCCCGGACCCGTAGTTGAGCGCCGTGCCGTCACCCGGCCACCACGCGCTGCGCGCGGAGGCCGGGAGCGCGCAGCTCGCTTCGTAGATGCGGGCTCGCACGACGGCGCTGTTGTCGGTCGGCTCGGCCTCGGGCTCGGTGCTCGTCACCGTCACCGCCAGCTCCGGCTCGCCGACGGTGAGGCCCGTCAGCTCGAACGCAATCGTGCCGGTGGTGAGCGGACCGAGCCTGTCCTGAAGCTCCCCGCGCGCCCGCCAGCGATCGAACGTCAGTACACCCCCGCTGTTGCCGAGCGGTGCGGGGACGGCATTCGTCACACTGGCGCCGGGGGGCAGCGTCACCTGCACCCGCACCCCGGAGGCTTCGCGCGCGGCCTGGTTGGTCACGCTCAGCGTGTACGACACGCGCGTGCCCGGGACCGTGGGAGTGGGCGCCGCGGCGCCGGTCACGCGCAGGTCCACGGGCGCTTCGACTCCCGCTGGCGCGGGCGAGACGACGCGGATTCGGTTGGCGCTCCAGTCGTAGTAGGCGATGTGCGGAACGCCCGCCCCGTCGAAGCGCAACCGCGGTGCCGCCAGCCACTCGACGCCGTCCCAGCCGAGAAGAGCCGCGCGGCTCTCGACCCAGGCGCCCGAGGCGCGGGACAGGTAGACCAGGCTGCCGTAGCGCCACAACGCGACCGCCGGGCGACCGCCCGCGTCGAGCTGCAGGCTCAGTCCCCAGGTGCCGCGCGACTGGTCGACGTGGTCGACGAGCGTCCACGTGGCGCCGCCGTCGTTCGAGCGCAGGTAGCCGACGAGGCCGCGGTCGTAGTCGGCCGTGGGGCTGAAGCCGCGCACGACGAGGTGGATGGCGCCGTCGGCGCTCACCGCGAGGCCCAGGTCGTCGCTGTTGCGCACGACCGTGGCGACCGGGACGGGGGGCAGCCCCGGCCGGACGTAGAACACCTGGCCCCCGTTGTCCACGTAGGCGAGGTGCGCGCGACCGTCCGGACCGATCGTCACGTCGTGCGCACGGCTCGTCGTGTAGTCGACGAGGTTCGCCCCCTCGTAGCGCAGGGGACCCGCGTCGCCGCAGTCGCCGCGCCGCGTGGCGCGGGCGGGCCAGGGCTGGGTGGGGTCGGTGGCGAGCCGGTAACGAACGTAGACGCACTCCTGGTGGTTGCCGACGTGCTCGCCGGTGTTCACCAGGGCGCTGGGGTCGCCCGCGGCGAAGGCTCGCAGGTCGGCCCAGAACGTCCAATAGGTCAGGCTGCTGCCGACGCCGCCGACCATGAACAGGTACGGGTCGCCGGTCTGCCCGAGGCCGAACTCGTGAGCGGCGCCCGAGGGCGACGACCAGAACCCGTCGTAGGTCCACGGGTACGTCGTCCACTGTCCCTCGGCCTTCTCCGCCCAGAACGTCCGGGTGCTTCCGCCGCAGCCCTCCACCTGCGTCCAGCCGACGAGGGGTCTCCCGTCCGGGGCGAAGCCGAACCCGTTCACACGCGGGCGCCGCAGGCAGTTCGGTGTGCCCAGGTCCACGGCCGACACGTCGTCGGCCAGCCAGACGCTGCCGGGCCCCTGCGCCTGGACTGACGAAGGAACGAGTCCGGTCGCCAGCACGCCGAGGACGATTGCCGCCGCCTGCAAGGCCCCGCGAACTCGCAGATGAGTCAAGGCTTGCTCCCTTCGGCCCGAGCCCAGGTCGACGAGAGGCCCGCGGTGGGTTGCCTCGCCGCCCCCAAACAGATGTCGGTGCTTGACAGGAGAGACGCTGCGACAGGTCGCTTCCTAACCGCGGGGATCGCGTGTAGTTTCCGGGCTGGCGCCTACGAGCGATGGGCCTGGGTCTGGTTGGGGACGACGACGCCCGGATCGCGGAGCGGATCGCGAATGGCGACGCTGACGCGGAGGCGGAGCTCGTCCGGCGGTTCCGGCCCGGTCTGCTGGCCGTGCTGAGGTTCCGTACCCGTGATCCGGAGCTGGCCCAGGACCTGACGCAGGAGGTGCTGATCTCGGCGATCCGGTCCTTGCGCGACGGCCGGCTGCGACAGGGCGAGCGGCTGGCCGGCTATCTGCACGCGATCGCGCGTAACCACCTGGCCAGCCACGGGCGACGGGAAGCGCGGCGACCGCGGGCGCTGCCTCTGGAACACGCCGGCGACCTCGCTGGCCCCGACGAGGCCCGCGCGCGAGAGAACCGGCAACTGGCTGCCCAGGCGCTCGCAGGCGTCGAGCCGCTCGACCGGCAGATCCTCGAACTGGCGCTCGTCGAGTGCCTCAAGCCGGCCGAGATCGCGGCCAGGCTGGGTCTCACCCCGGAGGCCGTGGGCATGCGGCGGCTGAGAGCCCTGCGCCGCGCTGCGAGCCGAATGCGAGAGTCGTTAGCTTCGGGTCGCCCGCAGCGACTTACCAAGTGAGACGAGACCACATGGACAGCACGGACGCTCACGACGAGGACCGAATCGCCCGCTACGTCGCGGATGAGCTGCCAGAGGCAGAGCGCGACGCCTTCGAAACCCATGTCCTCGACTGCGCCGAGTGCGCGCGGGTCCTGGAGCTCCTGAGCGAGATCCCCGCAGTGTTGAAGCGCCCGGCGGATCTCGCCGCCTCGGCCGTCGGACACCCCGCTTCCTCGCGGCTGCACGCGGGGCTGGGGCTGGCGGCGACGCTGGTGATGGGCCTGGCCTCGGGCCTGTGGTTGGGCCGGCAGGGCGCCCCTGCCGTCCCGGATGTCGTGCGCTCCGGACCGGCGCGAGCCGACACCCTGGTTGTGGCCGCGGTTGTCGACCTGGAGCCGGACGCCGAGGCGATCGCGCGCCGCGCCGTCACGCTGCTGTCCTGCCCCGCACCGATGCTAGGGGGAGCGGAGCGGCTGCAGGTCTCGCTCGCCGGCCCCGGCTCGCAAGTGGCCTGGACGGTCGACGACGTGGATCCCGTTTCCGGACGGGTGCGCGTCGTCGTCGACCTCGCGGGGCTCGAGGCCGGGTCCTGGACCCTGCGGTTGCTTCGAGTGGACGCAGCCGGTCGCGAGCAGGGCACGACCTCCTGCGACTTCGAGCTACGCTGAGCCGCGGAGGCCGGCACGACGGCGCCGCGCCAGGGCGAGGCTGATACCCACGACGATCACGACCGTAGCCAGCGCGAGCCAGGACCCCGTGGGGAATCGGCGCGGAATCGGGAGCCGCTGCTGGCCATCGCCGTGCAGGACGTAGCCCGCCCAGTGGGTGGGGGCGCCCCAGCGCTCGGAGCGCAGCAGCCGACGCTGCGCCCTCGCGAGGGCTTCGGCGAGCGGTCGCTCCGCGATCTCGTCGTAGAAGAGCGGCATGACCTCCCCCGAGCCCGCGTCCGTCACGTCCCAGAGCGTCGCGACCACAGCTCGCGCGCCGGAGGCGAGAAACGCGTGAGGCAGGCCGGCGAGCCCCTCGCCCGGTAGTCGCGCGCCGGCCCCGCTGCGGCAGCTCGACACGACGACCAGGCCGACCGGCAGGCTGAGCCGGTAGATCTCGCGGGCCTGGAGCAGGCCGTCTTCGTGCGTGCCGGGCGCCAGCACGAGACCGGAGCGCTCCGGGTGGCGGTCGTCGATCTGCGCGTGGACGGCGAAGTGGACGACACCGTAGCGGGCGAAAGGCAGGCCCTTGACGGTGGCCTCGTCGGCGTCGACCAGCGCGCGCGAGCCGGCGCCGCGCGCCACGGCCTTCGCCTCCTTCGCGGCCGCGGGCAGGCTCCAGGCGCGGGCGTCCTCACCACGCGCCTGCGTCGAGGCGACCGCAAGGACACGAGGCGTCTCGACGGCCGGCGAGCCGGCTCGCAGCGCCGACAATGCGGCTTCTGACGGGGCTTGCGAGACGACCACGCGCTCCACCAGCCAGGTGCGGTCGGGTGTCCGCAAGGCCGGGAAGGGCAGCCCATGCAGCTCGGCGTCGGGCGCCACCACCAGGTGCGTGACATCGCCGCCCGCCAGCTCTGGCCCGAGCAGCGCGTCGTAGAGCGCGCGGGCCTCGCGCTCGCCGGCGAAGGCACCGGAGCGCGCGCTGACTGCCTCGCGGAAGCGGCGGGCGCTGCGAAGGAGGCCGGGCGCATCGGCCACGAAGCGCGCGGCCACCCGCCCGTCGCGCCGGGAGAGGACCAGCAGGCGCTCACCGTCGACCGCGTACTGCACGAAGAGCTCACCCGCGCGAGGCGAGGGTGCGCCGGGGCCATCGGGGAGCCGCGCGGCAGGACGCGCGGTTGCTGCCTCACGCCGAGTCCGCTCGTAGGCGGACTCAGCCTCCTCGACCTGGCCCTCCAGATCGGCGCGCTCGGCGCGCCCGCTGGCCTCCGACAGCCGCCGCTGCAGCTCGCTCAGCCGCGAAAGCGCATCGCGCTCCGCCGAGCTGAGCGCCGTCGTGGCCCCGGCCTGGGCGATGCGCAGGCGCAGCTCGCGGGCCCGCCCCTGGTCGAGCACCTGCCAGGCGCGTGCGGCCTCGCCACGGCTCGCCAGCCATCCCGCGTAGGCGTGGTACACGTCCGCGACCTCGCGGACGAGGCCCAGCCGGAAGCGATCGAGCGCGAGCAGGGCTTCGAGCGCCTCGGTCTGGTCGAGGCTGCGACGCCAACGCGCCTCCGCCTCCGGCGCGTCCCCGCGGCGGGCCAGCAGGCGTGCCAGCCGCCCGTTCCAGACGTGGAGCGACCGCCGTGCCGCGATCGCCTCATGCAGCGACACCGCGCGCTCCCATGCCGCGCGAGCTTCATCGCTGCGCCCCAGCGCCTCCAGTGCCGCCCCACGGTCGGCCCAGGCTCTGCCTTCGGTCCAGCGCTCACCGATGCCCGCCGCGAGGAGACGTGCGCGGTCGATCAGCGCCAGCGACTCCGCATGCCGGCTCCTTGCCGTCTCCAGCCCCGCGAGCGCGAGACACGCGCGCGCCTCGAGAAGCGGATCACCCGAGGCCCGCGCCCGCGTGAGGGCGTCCTCGAGCTGGGTCTGGGCCCTTTCGAGCCGCCCCTGCTCGATCAGCAGGGCACCCAGGTCCATGAGCAGGAGGACACTGCGCCGTGCGTCGTCGAGACCGACGGCGAGTCCGAGCGCCTCGGCGAGCAACGTCTCCGCCCGGCCCGGCCGCCCGAGCTCGCGCTCGAGGCCGGCGATCCCCTGGAGCACCAGCGCCTCGCCGCGCTTGTGGCCGACGCGGCGCCAGATGCCGAGGGCCTGCTCGCGGAGCGCCAACGAGCCTTCGACGTCGCCGAGCGCAGCCCGGCCCTCGGCCAGCGTGGCGAGCACGTTGGCCCGGACCCTGTCGTTGCCGTGGGCCTCGAGCAGCGGCAGCGCGCTCTCCAGCAGCCGCTCGGCCGACTCGAAGTCGCCGCGCGCCTGCTCGACGAGACCCAGGTTCATGAGGGCGACACCTTCGTTGTTCCCGTCCCCCCGCACGCGCGCGAGGTCGCGGGCCAGCGCGAACTGCTCGTGAGCAGCCGCGTAGCGGCCGAGGCCCCAGGCTGCCGAGCCGGTCGCGTTGTGGATGCGCATGCGCAGCGCGGGGTCCGCCGCCGCTTCCGCGTGCCCGCGCGCTTCGGCGAGCAGGTCCAGCATCCGGGCGGGCTCCGTGCGCTCGTAGAAATAGGCGAGGTTGTAGAGGCTGCGAGCCGTCCCGCGCTCGTCGGCGGCGGATCGGGCGCGGGCGAGCGCGCGTTCGCACTCGGCCTTGAAGGCGGAGAGCCGGCCCTGGTAGTAGAGGATATCGGCGAGCGTCAGCCGCGCCGATACCTCGAGCGCCGCCTCGCCGCGCGCCCGGGCCTCGGACAGCACCGCGTCGGCCAGTTCCTTGGCGCGAGCGTAGTCGCCGCGGCGCATGACACGGTCGGCCTCCTCGAGGCGCGCATCCACTGGCGCCTCGGAGGCCGCCACCGGCCTCGTTGTCGGCACGCCCAGGACGAGGAACATGGCGACTGCGCGGCCGAGCGCAGCCGACCGTCGTCTCCGGGCTCCCTGCACGCTCAATGATCCACGGACGGCGGCTCGCGTCTCGCGCCTGGGTCCTGGCGCGTCTGGGGGTGCTCGTGAGATGCGGCCCCGTCGGCGAAGCTCACGTGAAGAGGTTCCCATGGCCCAGGCCGCGTGGCGAGCGGGCATCTGTCACCGGCACTGTCGCCTCCGTCGCGAAACCGCAACGATCGCCGTCGTCCGCTGCTGCAGGGCGGCTCGCGCAGGGGCATGATCGGTCGGCCCGAAGGAGGTCGCCAGTGAACAAGACGCTCGTGACGCTCTCGGCCGTTGCCGTCCTGCTCCCGCCGGCATACGCCCAGGAAGCGCGCGCCCTGACGATCGTCGCCGGCAGCGGCCGCCCTGGCTTCGCGGACGGGCAGGGCGCCGCGGCGCAGTTCCACAAGCCGATCCGCCTCGCGCCCTTCGGGCCTGACGCGGTGCTCGTCTCGGACATCTACAACCACGCGCTGCGGGTGGTGACGAAGGCGGGCGTGGTGCGCACGCTGGCCGGCGCGCCGGACCGCAAGGGGCACCAGGACGGGCCCGCGGCCGAGGCGCGCTTCGCGTCGCCCCACGGCGTGGCGGTCGCGGCCGACGGCCGGATCGCGGTGGCGGAAGCCGAGGGGCACGTGATCCGCCTGCTGACGAAGGACGCACAGGCGGCGGGCGGGTACGTCGTGTCGACGCTCGCGGGCCAGCCGGGGCAGAAGGGGATGCAGGACGGGCCCGCGGCGCAAGCGCTCTTCAACTCGCCGCACGCGACGCTGTGGACGGGCGACGGCGCGGTGGTGACGACCGACATCGGCAACGGCCGGCTGCGACGGGTGAATGCGGGCCAGGTGGAGACGATCGCGGGCGCCGAGCCGGGCACCTTCGTCTACCCGATGGACATCGCGCCCGCGGCCGGCGGCGCGATCCTGATCGCGGACGCGGGCAGCCACCGCATCCACGTGCTCTCCCGCGCCGGGACGCTGACGACGCTCGCGCTCGACGCGCCGCTCTCGACGCCGCACGGTGTCGCGGCGGGGCCCGACGGCACCGTCTACGTGGCCGACATGAAGTCGCACCGGGTGCTGGCCGTCGACGCCCGCGGCCACGTCACCGCGGTCGCCGGCACCGGCGCGGCCGGCGCCCGGCCGGAGCAGTTGAACCGCCCCGCGGCGGTGCTCGTGCACGCGGGCTGGCTGTGGATCGCCGACCTCGACAACCACCGCATCAGCGCGCTGCCGCTCGAGTAGGCACGGCAGCGCGCGGTCCGGCTCAGCGCTCGACGACGGTCGCGGTCAGCGTCGACTCCTGGCCGTCGCGGGCGACGACCACCTCGACGGACTGGCCGGGCTGCAGCTTCTTCAACGCCTCCGAGTAGGCCTGCAGGCTGGCGATCGGCTGGCCGTCGAGGCGCACGATCACGTCGCCCGGGCGCAGGCCCGCCTTCTCGGCGGGCGAGCCGGGCGTGACCGCTGCGACCTTCATGCCCGGGCCCGCGAACGCGAAGTCGGGCATGGTGCCGAGGCTGACGCGGCGGCCGGCGGGGGCGCCACCCGCCGCCGGCGCGCCCGCGATCGTCACCGTCAGCGGCGTCGGTCGCTCGCCGAGGTAGGCGACGGCCTCCTTCGCGAAGGTCGCGACCTTGACGAGGCCCGCGCCGTCGATCTGCTCGACCCCGTCGCCGGGGCGGTGGTAGTCGGCGTGCGGGCCGCTGAAGAGCTGCACGCCGGGCACGCCCTTGCGGATGAAGCTCGCCTGGTCCGAGGCCTCCCACGTGCCCGGCACGTTCTGGCTCTCGACGCCGGTGACGAAGCTCGCGCCGCGGAAGATGTGCTGCCACTCGCTCGCCGTGCCGGTGCCGAGGATCTGCAGCTTCTGCGAGCCGAGGCGCCCGACCGTGTCGAGGTTGAGCACGCCGATCGTCTTCTCGAGCGGGAACGGCGGGTGTGCCACGTAGTGCGCCGAGCCCTGCAGTCCGGCCTCCTCCGCGCTGAAGGCGGCGAACACCAGCGTGCGGGCCGGCTTCTCGCCGGAGGCCGCCGCGCGGGCGAGCTCGAGCAGCACCGCGACGCCGCTGGCGTTGTCGTCGGCGCCGAGGTGGAGCTGGCCCTCGTGCTCCTTGCGCGCGTCGGGCCAGCCGCGCCCCAGGTGGTCGTAGTGGGCGGAGACGACCGCGGACTGACCCGCGAGCTCCGCCTTGGTCCCGGGCAGCACCCCGATCACGTTCAGGGCTTCCACCGGCGTGCCCTGCGGACCCTTCTCGACCGTGAACTTCTGGAAGTAGGTGCCTCCGTCGCCGCCGGGCTTGAGACCCATCTTCTGGAACTGGTCCGCGACGTAGCGGGCGCTCGCGGCCAGCCCCTCGCTGCCGAGGCCGCGGCCTTCGCGCTCGGGCGCCGCGAGGAAGGCGACGTGCTCCAGTAGCGCCTTCTGCGAGAACACCGGCGGCAGCTCCGCCAGCGCCTTGCGCGCGGGCAGCGCCAGCGGCGGCGCCGCCGCGCCGCGTGCGGCCTGCGGCCGCAGGTCGACCCGCAGCGGCGAGTCGGCGCCCGCCCACTGGCCCTTGATCGTGTTGGCGGGCTCGGCGCCTTCAAAGCCGAGGTACGAGTACTTGCCGTAGTGCGGCAGCTTGCGGCCGAGGCCGGGGAACGCGGCCGCCGGGTCGATCGCGATCCAGCCCACCGCCTTCTCGACGTTGCCAGGGTGGCGCGCGGTCAGAACGGCGGTGTGGCCGGCGAGGTCCATCGCCTCCGCGCCTTCGTAGGTCACCCGCGTCGCGCCCGCGCCGTGCTTCGCGAACAGCTTCTGCGCCCAGCGGTTGTCGCGCCCGAGCAGCCACGCGGCGCGGTCGGACGGCAGCTCCGCGACCTCCGAGTCGAGCTTCACTTCGATCGCGTGGGCGTCGCTCTGCCAGCCCTTCAGCAGCTCGCGATAGGCGGCCTGCTCTTCGGCGGGTGCGGACGCCGGCAGCAGCGCGAGGATCTTCGGCTCGCCGAAGATCTGGCCGATCGACGACGGCGTCTCGCGCGGGTCGAGGCGCCGGAACAGGTCGAACGCGGGGTCGACGTGGAGCGCCAGCGGTTCGGCGTCGAGCGCCAGGCTGAAGGGCTTCTCGGCCGCGTCGAGCGCCACCGTCTCGCTCCTGAGGCCGGCCGCGGTCTGCACGACGAGCGGCACCTCGAGCGCGAACGGCGCGCCCGGCTGGGCCTGCGCCAGCACGCCGGTGAGCCGCCACGCCGCGCCCTCGCGCGTGGCGGCCGTGTCGCGCACCGCCAGCACGGCGGCGCCCGGCCGCTGCGTCCAGTCCGCGAAGAAGCGGCCGAGGTCCTGGCCCGAGACCGCCTCGAACACCTTGCGGACGTCGTCGAAGCTCGCCCGCTTCCCGCGCTGCTCGCGGTAGAGCCGCTGCAGCGCCTTGCGGAAGGCGTCGTCACCGAGCTTCAGCCGCAGCATGTGGAAGCCCATCGCGGTGCGGCCGTAGCCGATCGCCTCGGTGGCCGCCGAGTGCCGGGAGCGGAACTCGACGAGCGGGAAGTCGCGGCCCGCCTTCACGTAGTCGCGGTACTTCTTGAGCGTGTCCTGGCGGTACTCGGCGCCGCGCCCGCGCTGCTCCTGGATCAGGTGGTCGGCGAGATAGGCGGTGAGCCCCTCGCACCAGTTGCCGGTCTCGTAGTCGACGAAGACCGAGTTGCCCCACCAGTTGTGCAGGATCTCGTGCGGGTAGGACGAGGTGAGGATGAACGGGAAGCGGATCACCTGCGGCCCGAGCAGCGTGAAGCTCGGCATCCCGTAGCCCGTCTCCCAGAAGTTCTCGACGAGGGCGAACTTGCCGTAGGGGTAGGCGCCGATCAGCGAGCGGTACATCTCGAGGTACTGGGCGGTGGCGGTCAGGTACTTCGCGGCCAGCGCGTCGTCCTTCTCGCGCAGGTAGGCGAGCGCCTCGACGTTGCCGGCCTGCTCGCGGTAGACGACGAGCGGCCCGCCCACGACGTAGATCTCGTCCATCGCCCCGTGCGACTCCCAGCGCGCGATCCCCTTCTCGTCGCGCGAGGTGCCGTTGCCCTGGCTGACCACGTGCCAGCCCTCGGGCTGCCGCACCTCGAGCGTGAACTCGAGCAGCTCGGGGCCGAAGTAGGGGTACCAGAAGCCGCTGCCGGCGAGGTAGACGCCCTGCTTCGAGACGATGCCCGCGGTCTCGCGGAAGCCGCGGGTGTACTCCTCCTTCTGGTCGGAGAGGCCGAAGTCGAAGGGCCCGGCGTAGGTGATCGACAGGGTCCCGTCGGCCGGCGCCGCCTTCGCGCGGTAGCGCTTCAGCTTCGCTCCCCGCGGCAGGTCGGCGTTGATCGAGAAGAAGGACACGTCGCCGAGGGGGACCTCCTCCAGCTCCGGGTTCGCGCGCGCGATCGCCAGGTTCGCGTTGAGCACGAACTCGGCGGCCTGGCCGGGCGGCAGCGTGACGCGGTCCTCGACCGCGATGCGGCCGGTGGCCGGGTCGAGCGTCAGCGTCAGCGCGTGACGGACCGGGGTGTCGCCCGCGACGGGCGATGCGAACAGGGCGGCAGCGGCCAGGAAGAGGGCAGGTCTCACCGGGGAGCTCCTTCGCGGCGGCGCGCAGGAGCGCCGCCGCGCGGATGCTAACCCCGGCTACTCGCTGCGCAGGGCGGTCATCGGGTCGACTGCGGCCGCCCGGCGCGCGGGCCCGAGGCTGGCGAGGCCGACGGCCGCGACCAGCGCGAGAGCCGCGCCCGCGTAGGCCGCGGGGTCGGCGGTGCTCACGCGGTACAACGCGCCGGACAGGGCCTGGCCGACGCCGACGGCCAGCAGCAGGCCGACGCCGGCGCCGATCGTCGCGAGGCGCAGGCCCTCGCCGCCGATCTCGCGCATCACGTCGCGGGGGCGGGCGCCCAGCGCCAGCCGCACGCCGATCTCGCGGGTGCGGCGGCTGACCGCGTACGCCATCACGCCCCACGCGCCGAGCGCGGCCAGCAGCAGCGCGGCCAGCGAGAAGCGGCCGAGGGTGTCGGCGACGAAGCGCTGCTCCCAGGTCGTGAGCGCCCGGCGCTCGCGCATCGTCATCATCTGGTAGGCGGCGAGGCCGGGCTCCTCGCGCGCGAGCGCCGCGCGCACGCCGTCCGCCACCGCGCCAGGGTCGCCCGCCGCCCGCACCAGCAGCGCCATCGAGCGCCCGCCCATCGACCCGTACGGCACGTGGACCACGAGTGCCGACTGCTCGGTTTCTTCGCCGAACTCCTCGTACTGCAGCTCGGGGGCGATGCCGACGACGTCGAAGTGCCGAACCGCCCCGCCGAAGACGAGGCCCAGCCGGCGGCCCTCGAAGCCGGCCGGGAACAGCCGCCTGGCGAGAGCGGGATTGACCAGCGCGACGGGGCGCGCTTCGGGAGCCTCGTCGTGCGCCTCGAAGTCGCGACCGGCGAGCGGAGCGGTGCCCAGCGTCCTGAAGAGGCCGGGCTGCACCGGCACGACGCTGACGCCCAGCTCGTCGGCGGGCGAGCTGCCGCCCTCGGGCAGCAGCCGCCGCTGAGAGCCGCCGTCGTCGGCGGGAATCGCCTCCGTGAATGCCGCGGCTTCGACGCCGGGCACCGCGGCCACCGCCTGCGCGGCGCGGCGGAAGAAGGCCACGCGCGCCGCCGGCGTGTCGTAGGCGTCACCCGAGAGGTAGGTCCGCAGCGAGAGCAGCGGCGTCTCGTCGAAGCCGGGATCGGCGCCGTGCAGGTGGGCCAGGCTCTGGCTCAACAGCGTCGCGCCGGCCACCAGCGCGACGCCGAGCGCGACCTGGCCCGCGACCAGGCCGCGCTGGAACAGCGACTCGCCGCGGCTCCCGCTCTCCCGGGCGCCCGCCTTGAGCGATTCCACCACGTCGACGCGCGAGGCCTTGAGCGCCGGGAACAGCCCGAAGGCCAGGCCCGCGACGACCGCGACGGCGGTCGCGAAGGCGACCACCCGGGCGTCGAGGCCGAGGTTCAGCCACGACGGCATCTCTTCCGGGACGGCTGCGAGCCAGGCGCCGACCCAGGCCTGCGCCAGCAGCAGGCCGAGCCCGCCGCCGGCGAGCGCGAGCACGAGCGCCTCCGCCAGCGCGTGGCGCACGAGCCGCCCGCGCCCCGCGCCGACGGCGGCGCGCACGGCCAGCTCGCGCTCGCGTCCCGCGCCGCGGGCGAGCTGCAGGTTGGCGACGTTCGCGCACACGATCGCCAGCACGAACAGCGCCGCGCCGAGCAGCATCGAGATCATCAGCGTCGCGTCGCCCACCAGCAGCTCGCGCACGCTCAGGCTGGCGAAACCCCACTGGCGGTGCGAGTCCGGGTGTTCGGCCTGCAGCCGGGTGGCGAGGGCCTGGAGCTGGGCCTGCGCCTGGTCGTCGCCGCGGCCCTCGCGCAGCAGCGCGAAGGCGTTGAGGATCCGGCGCTCGCGGGTGTCGTCGGCCGTCGCCCGCCACGGCACGTAGAGGTCCTGGCGTTCCGGGAAGCGGAAGCCGCGCGGCAGGATGCCGACGACCACCAGCTCGCGCCCGTTGACGCGGATCGCGCGGCCGACGAGGCCGGGGTCGGCGGCGTAACGGCGCTCCCACAGCGCGTGCGAGAGGATCGCGACCGGCTCGAAGCCGAAGCCCGCGGCTTCGTCCTCGCGGAAGTCGCGCCCGAGCGCAGGCGGCACGCCGAGCAGCGTGAACAGCCCGGGCGACACCGAGGCGCCGAGCACGCGGTCGGTCTGGTCGTCGGTCGAGAGCACGAAGTTGCGCTCGACCAGGCCGGCGACGCCCTCGAACGCCTCGAGCGTGCGCAGCTCCGCCAGGTCGGGGGCCGAGACCTCGTTGTCCTCCGGGTCGTGCGGCAGCGTCGGGTGGGTGGCGTAGACGAGCCGCAGCCGCTCGGTGCGCGGGCCGACCAGCTCGGGCCGCAGCAGCAGCGCGTTGACGAACGAGAAGGTGGCGGTCACCGCCCCGAGCCCGAAGCCGAGGCTCAGCAGCACGGCCAGCGAGTACCCGGGCCGGCGCAGCAGGCCGCGCACGGCGTGACGCAACTCGGAAGGGATCGACTCCAGCATGCCCGCTCACACTACAACCTCCGTGCCGGCCCTCGCAGCGGCCGATATCGCGCCTGGTCAAAGACTTGGGGATACCGGCTGCCGACGTCGCAGCCCGCGTCCGCAACCGCGGTGTCCGCCTGCGGACACCCGCCGGGTGGCGCTAACCTCGTCTTCATGCTCGATGCACTGAAGGACTTCTTCCGGGCGGCGCTCGCTCCTGCGGCGGAGGTCGAGCCCGAGGACCAGGAACGGGCGCTGCGGCTGGCCGCCGGGGCCCTGCTGTTCGAGGTCGTACGCGCGGACGGCAGGGTGGAGGAGGCCGAGCGCACGGTGATGAAGGCCGCGCTGCAGAGCACCTTCGACCTCGACGCCGCCGCGGTCGCCGAGATCGTGCGCCTCGCGGAGCAGCACTCGCGCGAGGCCGTCTCGCTCTACGAGTTCACGGCCCTCGTCGACCGCGCGTTCCCGGCGGAGCAGAAGAAGCGCCTCGTGGAACTGCTGTGGCTGGTGGCCTTCGCCGACGGCGTCAAGGACCCGCTCGAGGAGCACATGGTGCGCCAGGTGGCGGGCCTGCTGCACGTCACCCACCCCGAGTTCATCGACGCCAAGATCCGCGCCCGCGAGCGCTCCAGGGATCGAGCCTGAACGTCACCAGGACCGATCGCCCCCGACGGTGCGCTGCAGACAGGGCGGACGCGCCCGCCGCACCTCGGGGATATCCTGCGCGGCATGCTGCCGAACGAGGGCGCCGTTCGTTGCGAGTGGTGCACCACCCCCGCCGTGGCCGGGGCGACCAGTTGCGCGGCCTGCGGCGGCCCCGTCCGGCTGCTCGAGCCGTGGGTGCTCGAGTGCGGGTGGTGCGGTCGCTCGAACCGCCGCGACGAAACGCCGTCCTGCCTCGGCTGTGCGGGGCCGTTGCCCACGATTCCCGGCGGCCACCCGGGGCCGCGGCCCCCGGAGGCGCCCCGCGAGCTGCCGCCGGGCTATCCCCTGCGCGTGCTCTTCACGAAGAACGTGTTCGCGATCGTCGGGGCCGCCTTCACGATCCCGTTCTGCTGGACGCTGGTCTTTCCGCTCGCCGGCATCCCGCTGTGGGTGCATGGGCACCGCCGTGCGAGGCGGTGGCTGGACGCCCTCGAGCGCGGCTTCGCCACGGGCGGCGAAATCGTGTCGATCCGGCAGGACAGGACCCAGAGCATCAACCGCAGGCACCCGTGGCGGATCGAGTTCGAGTACGAGACGCCGGGCGGTCGCCTGAAAGGCCACGTCGAGGCCTGGGACCCGGCCCACGCCCAGCGCGTGCCCGGCGAGCACGTGTGGGTCGTGTACGCGCCGGGGGACCCGGCCGTCCACGCTCTCTGGCCCCCGGTGCACTGAGCCAGCCGGGCCGGGCGGCGCCGGAGGCCCCGCGTCAGGCGCCGGCGCGGACGATCTTCAGGAAGGAGTCGGCTTCCAGGCAGGCGCCGCCGACCAGCGCGCCGTCGACGTCCGCCTGGGCCAGCAGCGCCGCGGCGTTGTCGGGCTTGACGCTGCCGCCGTAGAGGATGCGGATCGCCCCCGCGACCGCGTCGCCGTGGGAGCGGGCGATCTCGCGGCGGATGAAGGCGTGTACTTCCTGGGCCTGGTCCGGCGTCGCCGTGCGCCCGGTGCCGATCGCCCACACCGGCTCGTAGGCGATCACCGCGGCGGCGGCCTCGTCGGGCGTCAGCCGGCGCAGCGCGGCTTCGGGCTGGCGGCCGACGACGTCGAAGGTTCGCGAGGCCTCGCGCTCGTCGAGCGTCTCGCCTTCACCGGCCTCGGTCACTTGAGGACTAGCGAAGTCGGCGCGGTGCTCGAGCGCACGATCCGCCGCATCGGCAAGCACCTTCGCCGTCACGGACTGCTTCGGGAGGACCCGGACGAAGAACAAGAGGCCGAGCCAACCCCGCCGTCTCGGCGGTGTCGGGCCAGGCGCCACCGGCGGGACCACAATGGCAGGTCCGGCTCGCGCCACTCGAGCGGCACCCCCTCGCCTACGACAAGCCGCTCTGCGCGTCGCAACACGGCTTCACCCTCCACGCTGCCACACGCGCCGGCGCACTCGACGTCTCGGACCGAGAGGCGCTGCTCCGATTCTTGTACTTCGACCTCCCATCGCCCAGGACAAGATCGAGTCTCAGCAAGAAGGCGCGGCCGAGACTGAGCCCAGGCTCTTCCGCTGTGCAACCCGCCTCGAGCCCACCGCGGAGGCAGTGAGCCTCGACGGCGAGCCCCATTGATAATTACGGATCTCAATGGTACGTATTACGGACCGGAGGCCCGGTATGCGTGAGTTCGCGGCAGTCGCAGTGGTTGTCAGCCTGGCAGTGGTCCTTGGGGCCTGCGCCCAGATCGACGCGGCCATCCTCGGCGAGAAGGTAGACGTGGAGGTCGTCAACGGGGGGGCAGGTCAGGCGTCTCGCGTCGCGGTGACCTTGGGCGACGCCTCGTTCATTGCCGAGCGCCTCGAAGCGGGAATCGGCGCTGGGCCAAGGTTGACCGTCCGCTCGAGGACCGGCTCCCTGCCGGCCACGATCGAGTGGCAAGCCGTTGGCCAGCAGGAGCGGTGGTCGGAAGTCCTCCAGGTAGCGGGAGTCCGGCGGGTCCAGTTGATTCTGGAACAGGGCGGGAGGGTGCGAGTAGTCAAGGAGGGCGGTCATGCGAGCGAGTGACGTCCTGCGGAGGACGCTGTTCCTGCTCTTCGTAGCTTGGTCCCGGGTCGCCTCGGCGGATCAATGCACGCTGGAGTGTCAGCGGTGAGGCGACCTTCGTTTGCTGGAATTCCGACCACGGCACTTGGTCCGGCATGCTGGAATGCGGCTACAACCCCGGCTGGCTCACCGGGCAGTCGCGAGCAGCGAGCACGGAATCGAGTGCGAGCGCTCCGTACTGGCGGGTGGTCTACCGCCCCACGGGCAGCGGTGCCGTTGCGGTGGTCGCCAGCGACGAGTCGATCCTGAGCCGGCTCCAGCCCAAGGATCTCGAACTGCCCGCCGACCATGACTTGAGGCTCTCGCTCTGCCCGGGCACGTCGAGCACTCCACCGCCGAGCGGTCGGCTGCTACAGGCCTCCCGCGCTTCCGTGCCGAAGGAGCTGGGCCGTGGCTTTCTGGTGGCCGAGGTGCGTTCCGAAGGAGCGCGCCCAGCGCTCAAGCCGCTGGCTGGGGACTCTACGACTGGCCTGGCGGCCGCGCTGGGGCCATTGACCGACCGAATCGGCTCCGCCGGCGTGGCCCCCGAGGCAAACTGGCTGTTCGCCAAGTGGAACGATGGCGCCCTGGACCTCGTCCTCGCGGTCTTCGCCGCGAGCCCGAACGGAGGAGGGAATTAGCGGCCCGGAGGGGGCGTGACGTCACGCCGCTGCCACGGCGCATAGGTGAACTGGCGAGGTGCCGACGCGTCGTCAGGGGGTTGTAGACGAGGGCGACCAGCCTCATCCGGCCCGGGCAGGCGGGCCAGGGTATCGACGCCGAAGGTGCGGGCGAGGAGTTCAGCCCACGGCCGGTAGCGGGCCCTGCGCTTGTTCCTGGGCTCGTCGCCGGTCTCGCTGCCGGGCGTGAGGCGCGAGCGCCACGGGCTGGCTGCTGCCAGCCCGCCTGAGTAGCGAACGGTGTGGTGGCGTGGCGGAGGCACGCACGCCGCCAGCCGGGCGAGCAGGGAGAGCGGGTCGAGATCGACGGCGACGATGCCGCCACAGCAGGTAGACGGCCGGGTAGACGAGCAGTTCCAGGGCGAAGCTGTGGCGAGGCCGCCGACCATCGGGGCCGCCACGCGCTTCATCAGGTCGCTGCCCGTGCCCGTCGAGCCACTGCGAGGGCTGAGCGGGCCCGCCGCAGCGCACCTGATGAACTTCAAGCAAGACCGCCCGGGGCCGGGTCTGTCTCCCGGCCCGTTCGCTACGCGAAGCTGCCGCCGCCGGCGACCAGCGCGCGCGGGTTCAACGCAGGGGTTCCCCGCTCAGGCGCCGGCGCGGACGATCTTCAGGAAGGAGTCGGCTTCGAGGCAGGCGCCGCCGACCAGGGCGCCGTCGACGTCCGCCTGGGCCAGCAGCGCCGCCGCGTTGTCGGGCTTGACGCTGCCGCCGTAGAGGATGCGGATCGCGCCCGCCACCGCGTCGCCGTGGGAGCGGGCGATCTCGCGGCGGATGAAGGCGTGGACCTCCTGCGCCTGTTCAGGCGTGGCCGTGCGGCCAGTGCCGATCGCCCACACGGGCTCGTAGGCGATCACAGCGCTGGCCGCTTCGTCCGGCGTCAGCCGGCGCAGCGCGGCCTCGAGCTGGCGGCCGACCACCTCGAAGGTGCGCGAGGCCTCGCGTTCGTCGAGCGTCTCGCCGATGCACAGGATCGGCACCAGACCGCGGTCGATCGCGACCCGCGCCTTCTTCATCACGCCCTCGTCCGTTTCGCCGAAGAGCTGCCGGCGCTCGGAGTGGCCGAGGATCACGTGGGTGCAGCCGAGGTCCAGGAGCATCGCGGGCGAGATCTCGCCGGTGAAGGCGCCCTTGTCCTCGGCGTGCATCGTCTGGCCGGCCAGCGCGACGGGCGAGCCCTTCACGACGCGCGACACGCGGTCGAGCGCGGTGAACGGCGGCGCGATCACGACCTCCGCGGGCACGGAGGACGCCGTGATCGAGTCGCGGATGGCCGTGGCCAGCGCCTCGGCCTCGGCAGCCGTCTTGTGCATCTTCCAGTTGCCGGCGATCAGCACCTTGCGCATGGGGGCCTCAGGCTTCCGCGAGACAGGCGACGCCGGGCAGCACGTCGCCGCCGAGGAACTCGAGCGAGGCGCCGCCGCCCGTCGAGACGTGGTCGATCTTCGCCGCCAACCCCATCTGGGTCACCGCCGCGACACTGTCGCCGCCGCCGACGATCGAGGTGCCGGAGCTGTCCGCCAGCGCCTTCGCCATCGCCAGCGTGCCCTGCGCGAACGGCGCCATCTCGAACACGCCCATCGGCCCGTTCCACAGCACGATCTTCGCGCCCGCCGCGCGCGCCGCGAACGCCGCGGCCGTCTGCGGGCCGATGTCGAGGCCCATCCAGCCGTCGGGGATCTCGGACACGGGCAGCGTCTTCGTCTCGGCGTCGGCCTTGAACGCGGCGGCGACGACGTGGTCGGTGGGCAGGATCAGCTTGCCCTCCGCGCGGGCGAGCAACTGCTTCGCCAGCTCGACCTTGTCCTCCTCGACCAGGCTCTTCGCCGTGGCGAGGCCCTGGGCCTTGAAGAAGGTGTAGGCCATGCCGCCGCCGACGAGCAGCGCGTCGACCCGCGGCAGCAGCGACTCGATGACCTGGATCTTGTCCGAGACCTTGGCGCCGCCGAGCACCGCGACGAACGGCCGCTCCGGCGCCTCGAGCGCCATGCCGAGGTAGCGGACCTCCTTCTCCATCAAGAGGCCGGCGACCGACTTCGCCACGTGCTTCGACACGCCCTCGGTCGAGGCGTGGGCGCGGTGGGCGGTGCCGAACGCGTCGTTGACGAAGACCGTGGCGCCGGTGTCCGCGATCAGCCGGGCGGCGAACTCGGGGACGTTCTTCTCCTCCTCGGGGTGGAAGCGCACGTTCTCGAGCAGCAGCACGCCGCCCTCGGGCAGCGCCGCCGAGCGCTTCTTCACCTCGTCGCCCACGCAGTCGGGCGCCATCACCACTTCGCGCCCGAGCAGCGCCTGCAAGCGCAGCGCGCACGGCTTCAACGAGAACTCGGGCGCCGGCCCCTTCTTGGGCCGGCCCAGGTGCGAGGCGAGGATCAGCCGCGCGCCGCGCTCGAGCAGGTGCTGGAGCGTGGGCACGGCGGCGCGGATGCGGGTGTCGTCGGAGATGACGCCGCCGTCGACCGGCACGTTGAAGTCGACGCGGCAGAACACACGGACGCCCTTCACGTCCGCGAGGTCGCGGATCGTCTGCTTGGCCACGGCCGCCTCCGAAGGAAAGAGTGAGGGCTACTTCGCCATGAAGTGGAGCAGGTCGCGCACGCGGCACGAGAAGCCCCACTCGTTGTCGTACCAGGAGAAGACCTTGGCCGTGGTGCCGTTCAGGACCCGGGTCAGCGGCGCGTCCACGATCGACGAGTGCGGGTTCTTGCGGAAGTCGATCGACACCAGCTCGCCGTTCTCCACGGCCAGCACGCCCTTCATCGGGCCGTTCGCGGCCGCGGTGAACGCGGCGTTGATCGCCTCGGCGGTGGCCGCCTTCTCGAGCGTGACCGTGAGGTCGACGACCGAGACGTTCGGCGTGGGCACGCGGATCGCGACGCCGTCGAGCTTGCCCTTCAGCTCCGGCACCACGAGGTGCAGCGCCTTGGCGGCGCCCGTCGAGGTCGGGATCATCGACAGCGCGGCGGCGCGGGCGCGGCGCAGGTCCTTGTGCGGCAGGTCGAGGATCTTCTGGTCGTTCGTGTACGAGTGGATCGTCGTCATCAGGCCGGAGACGATCCCGAACGAGTCGTTCATCACCTTGGCGATCGGCGCCAGGCAGTTGGTCGTGCACGACGCGTTCGACACGATGTGGTGCTTCGCCTTGTCGTACTTGTCGTGGTTGACGCCCATCACGATCGTCAGGTCCTCGCCCTTGGCGGGGGCCGAGATGATCACCTTCTTCGCCCCGGCGGCGATGTGGGCCTTGGCCTTCTCCGCGTCGGTGAACAGCCCGGTCGACTCGACCACGTACTCGGCGCCGAGGTCCTTCCACGGCAGGCCGGCCGGGTCCTTCATCGCCAGCACCTTCACCTTGCGGCCGGCGACGTGGATCACGTCGCCCTCGGCCTTCACGTCCTCCTCGAGGTTGCCGAGGATCGAGTCGTACTTCAGGAGGTGGGCGAGGGTCTTCGCGTCGGTGATGTCGTTCACCGCCACGACCTCGATGTCCTTGTCGTGCAGCACCGTGCGGAGGATGTTGCGCCCGATGCGCCCGAAGCCGTTGATGCCGACGCGGATGCTCATGAAAACAGCCCTCCTCGTGCCGATGCCTGTTCGCGGGGCGAGTCTAAGTCCCGCCGGAAGCGGGCGTCAAGGAACCGCGGGCGGATGGAAGATCTTGAAAGCCATGCACTTCGGGGCGCGGCTTGCCGTAGAATCGGCGCCACTTGCAGGCCTGAATGAACGAACCGACGCGAGAGGCGCTCGCGAAGCTGGGAATCTTCCGCGCCGCCTCCGACGCCATCCTGACGCTGCGGGCCGACGGCGGGGAGATCCTCGCCTCGAATCCGCGCACCCAGGCGCTGTTCGGTTTCGCCGAAGCAGACCTCGCCGGCCGCCCGCCTGGCCTGCTGTTCGAGGACGGGGAGCTGCCCCCGGGCTGGCAGGACGGCGAGCCGGTCGAGGCGCTGGCGCGCAAGGCCGACGGCGAGGTGTTCACCGTCGAGCTGGTGGCGACCCCGTTCGAGTTCGGCGGCGAGGCGCTGCACTGGCTGGCGCTGCGCGACGTGACCGAGCGCAAGCTCGACGAGGCGACGCTGCGCCAGAGCGAGGCGCGCTTCCGCAGCGCGGTCGAGACGCTGGGCGAAGGCCTCGTCATCACCGACGCCTTCGACCGCATCACCTACGTCAACTCGCGGATGGCCGAGCTGGCCGACCGCGCGCCCGAGGAGATGATCGGGCGCACCGTCGAGGAGCTGCTGATCCCCGAGGACGCCCTGCCCGACTACCGCGAGCGGATGCAGCTCCGGCTGCAGGGGGTCTCCGAGCAGTACGAGCTGCGCCTCAAGAAGAAGGGCGGCGAGGCGTTCTGGGCGGAGATCTCGGCCTCGCCGTTCCGCGGCGCGGACGGCCAGGTGGCGGGCACGCTGGGCGCGGTGATGGACGTCTCGGAGCGCAAGCGGATCCAGGAGGAGCTGATCGCGGCCGTCGACGCCGCCGAAGACGCGAGCCGCGCCAAGAGCGCGTTCCTCGCCAACATGAGCCACGAGCTGCGCACGCCGCTCAACGCCATCATCGGCTACTCGGAGATGCTGGCCGAAGAGATGCGCGACCGCGAGCTCGAGGACCTGCTGCCCGACCTCGACAAGGTCTACGGCGCCGGCAAGCACCTGCTGGGACTGATCAACGACATCCTCGACCTGTCGAAGATCGAGGCCGGCAAGATGGACTTCGTGCTCGAGGAGTTCGCGGTGCCCGACCTGCTGCGCGACCTGCAGGGCACGATCCAGCCGCTCGCGATCAAGTCCGGCAACCAGCTCGAGATCGTCTGCCCCGACGCCCTGCCGCGGGTCAAGGCGGACATGATGCGGGTGCGGCAGATCCTGCTGAACCTGCTCTCCAACGCCAACAAGTTCACCGAGAAGGGGCGCGTCACGCTGCGCGTCGAGGAGGCGACCGTCGGCCAGGCCGCCGGCCTCGCCTTCCACGTCACCGACACCGGCATCGGCATCACCCCCGAGGCGATGGAGCGGCTGTTCCAGCCGTTCATGCAGGCCGACTACACCTCGACCCGCAAGTACGGTGGCACCGGCCTCGGCCTCACGATCTGCCGCCAGCTCGCCCACAAGATGGGCGGCGACGTCACGGTCAAGAGCGAGGTGGGCCAGGGCTCGACCTTCACGGTGCTGCTGCCGCTGCGGGTGGGCGAGGCGCTGGAGCGCGCGATCGAGCGCGCCGAGCGCGCCGACGCGCCGACCCAGTCGACGCTGTTCCCGAGCCAGCGCGTGGCGGCCGCCGGGCCGCCCACCGTGCTGGTCGTCGACGACGACGGCCTGGTCCGCGACCTGCTCCAGCGCTTCCTGACCAAGGAGGGCTTCCGCGTCGCCACCGCGGCCGACGGCCACGAGGCGCTGCGCAAGGCGCGCGAGCTGCACCCGACGCTGATCACGCTCGACGTCGTGATGCCCGGCGGCAAGGACGGCTGGCAGGTGCTCGAGGAGCTGAAGAACGACGCCGAGCTGGAACCGATCCCCGTCATCATGATGACGATCGTCGACAACCCCAAGCGCGGCTTCGACCTCGGCGCCTCCGATTACGTGACCAAGCCGATCGACTGGCGCCGGCTGGGCGCCGCCATCGCCTCCTACAAGCCGGCCCCCGCGCCCAAGGCCTGAGCCGTCCTTTCTCCTTGACAGCTTAGGGGAGCGCGCCTACCTTCTCCCCTAACATGCTTAGGGAGAGTGGGAGTCGATGAGCGACGGCGCGCAGATCCTGCCCGGCACCCTGGACCTGCTGATCCTGAAGGCCGTCTCGCTGGGGCCGGAGCACGGCTACGGCGTGCTGCAGCGGCTGCACGCGCTGTCCCGCGGCGAGCTGCAGATCGAGCAGGGCGCGCTGTATCCCGCGCTCTATCGGCTCGAACGCCAGGGCCTGGTGCGCGGCGAGTGGGGCAGCTCCGACAACAACCGCAAGGCGAAGTTCTACGCGCTGACCCCGGCCGGGCGCGGTCGGCTGGCCGAGGAGCGGGCGGCCTGGGAGCGGCTGGTCGGGGCCATGGACCTCGTGCTCGGCGCGAAGGCGGCGCTCCGGTGAAACCGCTGACGGCCCTGCTCGCCCTGTTCCGCCGCCTCGGGCGCCGGGACCGCTTCGAGAGCGGGATGTCGGAGGAGATCGCGCACCACCTGGCGCTGCGCGCGGCCGACCTCGAGCGCGAAGGACTCGCCCCCGCCGAGGCGCGGCGGCGCGCGCAGCTCGAGTTCGGCGCCGACGAGCGCTGGAAGGAGGAGTGCCGCGAGGCCGCAGGCTACGCCCCGCTCGACGCGCTGCGCGGCGACCTTCGCGACGCAGCCCGCTCGCTCCGCCGCTCGCCCGGGTTCACGCTGGTCGCGACCCTGGTGCTCGGCCTGGTGCTGACCGTCGACCTGCTCGCCTTCGCTTTCGCCGACGCCTACCTGCTGCGGCCGCTGCCGATCGCCGAAGCCGATCGCCACGTCGAGCTGGTGGCGACCGTGGAAGGAGGGCGTGAGCAGTGGCAGTTCGACGCCGCCGAGGGCGAAGCGCTGGTCGCGAGCGCGGGCCGCGTCATCGATCACGCCTACCGGTTCGGGCTGCACCGGCCTGCCGTGCTGGAGCCGTCCCCCCGGCGCACGTACGCCGAGGTCGTGAGCGGCACGTGGTTCGACCTGCGCCGGCCTCGCTTCGCGGCGGGGCGTGCCTTCGGGGCCTGGGGCGGCCTCGACGAGCGCGAACCCGTGGCCGTGCTCAGTGACGCCGGATGGAAGCGGCTGCTGGCCGCCGACCCGCAGCCGATCGGTCGCAGCCTGCTCGTCGACGGCGTCGCCTTCACGGTGGTCGGCGTGCTGGCCCCCGCCGAGGGCGGCCTCGAACCGGTCGTGCCCGAGCTGTGGCTGCCGCTGGCCGCCGCCGAACGCCTGCTGCCGCTGTCGCCGCCCGCTCGCTTCGGCGTCGGTGGAATCCTGCGCCCCGGCGTTTCGCCGGAGCAGGCGGCCGCCGCGCTCGCGCCGGTGCTCGCCACGGGCTCGTCGGAGGCGCGCACCCTCCGCGCCCACCCGCGCACCACCCTCCTGCGCGAGAGCCGCGAGCTCGCGCCGCTGACGCTGAGCCTGCTGCTCGCGTTCGCCGTGCTCACCGCGGTGGCCGCGGCGAACCTGACCGGCCTGCACCTTGCGCGAGCCACCGCGCGCCGGCGCGACATCGCCGTGCGGGCCGCGCTCGGTGCCTCTCGCGGCCGGCTGCTGCGTCCGCTCGTGCTCGAAGGACTGTTGCTCGGCGGTGGCGCCCTGCTGCTGGCGTGGATGCTCGCGCGGCTCGCCGTGGCCGCCGTCGAAGGAGCGGTCTTCTCGCTCGCACTGCAGGCCGGGCTGGTGCTGACCCCCGTGGGCATCTCGACGACGGCCCTGCTCGCGTGCGGCGGGCTGGCGGCCACCGTCGGCGCGCTCGGCAGCCTGCTGCCCGCGTTGCAGGCCACGCGCGTGGACCTGCGCTCCGGGCTGGGCCGCGACAGCACCCTGTTCGGCGGCCGGCTCGGCGCCGGCCGCCTGCGCGGCGCTCTCGTCGTGGGCCAGGTGGCAGCCAGCCTCGGCCTGTTGGTCGGCGCCGGCCTGATCGCGCGCAACGCCGCTCGCGCCGACGACGTCGACACCGGCTTCGCGCTCGCCGGCCTCGTCGACCTCAACGCCGTCCACGCCGACGCCGGGCTCGTTGCGCGGTTGTCCGCGAACCCGGGCGTGCGCTCCGTGGCCGCCACCGCGTTCACGCCGCTGGCCGGGGGGCTGCCGCGCATCGACGCCACGGTCGACGGCGTGCGCCAGCGGCTCGGCCACAACGTCGTCGACGAACGCTTCTTCGACACGCTCGGCTTGCGGGTGGTGCGCGGACGCGGCCTCGCCGCCGGGGACCAGGGCGTCGTGGTCGTCAGCGAGTCCACCGCGCGCCTGCTGTGGCCGGAGGCCGATCCGCTCGGCCGCCGCCTCGACCTCGAGCGGGGCGACGGCGGGCCGGAGCCGTTCGTCGTCGTCGGCGTCGTCTCCGACGCGGCCAGCGGCTTCTTCTTCGAAGGACGCGACCGCAGCATGGTGTACCTGCCGACCGGGCCGGAGCCGCCCGGCGAACTGCTGCTCCGGGTGACGGGCGATGTCCGGGCCGGCCTGCCAGCGCTGCGCGAGGCGTGCGCGGAACAGGACGTGTTGTGCGAGCCGGTCCCGCTCGCCGACCTGCTGGCTCGCCAGCGCATGCCGTTCACCGCGCTCTCCGCCGTCGCGCTGGCGCTGGGCGCGCTGGCCCTCGGCCTCGCCTGCCTCGGGCTCCACGGGCTGGTCGCCTTCGCGGTGGCTCGTGCGACCCGCGAGATCGGCGTCCGCGTCGCGCTGGGCGCCACCCGCGGCGCCGTGCTGCGGGGTGTGCTCGCGGGTGCCGCCCGCCAGGCGGCTCGCGGCGTCGCCTTCGGCCTGCCGCCGTGTCTCGCGTTGTCCGCTCTGCTCGCGGCCCAGGTGCCGCAGTTGCAGGCCTTCGACGCCCCGGTCTACGTCCTGGTGCCGCTGCTGCTGCTCGCCGTCGCCACCGCCGCGGCGCTGCCGCCCGCCTGGCGCGCCGCCCGGGTGGATCCCGTGGTCGCGCTGCGGGAGGAGTAGCGGGGGGCCGATCGGTCCTCGCGGGTATACTCGCCGCCGGCCGGCCTCCTGCGCCGGCGCCCTGGCCTATCGCCCTTGTATTTCCTCTACAGCGTCGTGACGGGCGTCCTGTTCCTGCTGGCCCTTCCCTATTTCTTCTGGAAGGGCCGGGCGACGGGCAAGTACCTGCGCACCTTCGGCGAGCGCATGGGGCGGCTGCCCGTGTACCTGAACGTCGACGGCGAGCGCTCGATCTGGATCCACGCCGTGTCGGTCGGCGAAGTGCTCGCGGCGCGCACGCTGGTCGAGCCGCTGCGCCGGCAGGCGGGCGGGCGGCGGCTGTACCTCTCGACGACCACGATGACCGGCAAGGCCGTCGCCGAGAAGCACGCCGTCGGCCTCGACGGCCTCTTCTACGCTCCGTTCGACTGGCCGCACCCGGTCCGAGCCTCGCTGGAGACGCTCAACCCCGACCTGCTGGTGCTGGTCGAGACCGAGCTGTGGCCGAACCTGATCCACGAGGCGCGCCGGCGCGGCGCGCGGGTCGCGCTCGTCAACGGCCGCATCTCGCCGCGCTCCTTCGAGCGCTACCAGCTCGTCAGGCCACTGCTCTCGAAGGTGCTCGCCGAGGTCGACCTGTTCCTGATGCAGGCCGACGCCCACGCCGAGCGCATCCTCGCGCTGGGCGCGCCGCCGGACCGGGTCCGGGTCAGCGGCAACCTGAAGTTCGACGCCCTCGACGCGCCGCGCACCCCCGATCGGCTCCGCACGATCCTCGCGCCGTCGGGACAGATCCCGCACCCGCTGATCGTGGCCGGCAGCACGATGGCGGGAGAAGAAGAACTCGTGCTGCAGGCCTACCACGCCGTGCGCGAGGCGGTGCCCGAGGCGCGCCTGGTGATCGCGCCGCGCCATCCCGAGCGCTTCGACCAGGTCCCGGCGCTGATCGAGGCCGCCGGCTTCCGCTGCGCGCGCCGCTCGCGGACCGACCCCGGCGGCTGGCATGCGGGCGAGGTGATGCTGCTCGACACGCTCGGCGAGCTCGCGCAGGTCTATCCGCTGGCCAGCGCCGTGTACGTCGGCGGCAGCCTGGTGCCGACCGGCGGCCACAACGTGCTGGAGGCCGCGGTCGCGGGGCGCGCGATCGTCGTCGGCCCGAGCATGACCAACTTCCAGGAGATCGCGGAGCTGTTCCTGGCCGAGAAGGCGATGGTGCAGGTGGCCTCGCCCGCGGAGCTGGGGCGCGAGCTGCAGGCGCTGCTGCGCGACCAGCCGCGGCGGCGGGCGCTGGGCGAGCGGGCGCGCGGCCTGATCGACCGCAACCGCGGCGCGCTGGACACCACCGTCGAGGCGCTCGCGACGCTGCTGGGGCCCGCCCGCGCGTGAGCGCCGGGGCCCTGCTCGCCCCGCTCGGCTGGGTCACCGGGACGGCCGCGGCCCTGCGCCGCGCGGCCCACCGGCTCGGCGTGCTCGGCTCGCAGCGGCTGCCGGCGCCCGTCGTCAGCGTCGGCAACCTGAGCGTGGGCGGCACCGGCAAGACGCCGCTGGTCGCCTTCCTCGCGGCGGCCGCCCGCGACGCGGGCTTCCGGGTGGCGGTGCTCTCGCGCGGCTACGGTGGACGCTCCGCGGCGCCGTCGCTGCTCGTCTCCGACGGCGAGCGCGTCTTCGCCGACGCCGCCGCGGCGGGTGACGAGCCGGTGCTGCTCGCCCGTGCGTTGCCGGGCGTGGTGATCGCGGTCGGGCCGCGCCGCGACGCCGTCGGCGACGAGATCTGCCGCCGCTTCGCGCCGCAGCTCGTGCTGCTCGACGACGGCTTCCAGCACCTGCGCCTCGCGCGCGACCTCGATGTCGTCTGCGTGCGCGCCGAGGACCTCGCCTCGCGGCCGCTGCCCGCCGGCCGGCTGCGCGAGTTCCCCATGGCGCTCGCCGCCGCCGGCATGGCGGTGCTCTCGGCGGAGCCGGCCGTCGATGCCGACGCGGCCGGGGAGCGCCGCGCCGTCGCCCGGCTCGCGGGACTGACGGGCGTCGAGCGCGTCGTCGTCGCCCGCCGCCGACCGCTGGGCTTCTTCGACGCCGGCGGCGCCCCCGTCCCGGCGCCCGCGCGGCCGTTCCTGTTCGCGGGCATCGCCCGTCCCGGCCGCTTCGAGGCCGACGTCCGCCACGCCGCCGGCCCGCCCGTCGGCACCCGCTTCTTCCGCGACCACCACCCGTTCACGGCCGACGACCTGCGCGCGGTGGCGGCGGCCGCGCAGGCCGCGGCGGCCGACGCGCTGGTGACGACGGAGAAGGACCTGGCCCGGCTCGACGCGGCGGGTGACCACGCGGACCTGGGCCCGCTGCCGCTGCGCACGCTGCGGCTGTCGGTCGCGCTCGACGACGAGGCCCGGCTGGTCGAGCCGGTGCTGGCCCTGGCGCGCCGCGGGACGGCCGCGTGAAGGCGCCGCGGCCGTTGCGCCACCTTCTCGAGGACGCGCTGATCGGCGTCGCCGCCTTCGTGGTCGGACTGCTGCCGCGGCGTGCGATGCTGAAGCTCGGCGGCGCGCTCGGCGGGCTGCTGTCGGACCTCGATCGCCGCCACACGGGCATTGCGGCCGACGGACTGCGCCGCTCGTTCCCGGAGTGGGACGAGGCGCGGGTGCGCCGCACCGCGCGCGCGGTCTACGAGCACTTCGGCCGCGTGCTGCTCGACATCCTGTGGCTGCAGCGGCGCAGCCGCGAGGAGGTCCTGGCGCTGACCGACGCGAGCGGCGTCGAGGCCTGCCGCGAGGTCCTCGCGCAGGGCCGCGGCGCGCTGATGGTGACGGGGCACGTCGGCAACTGGGAGGTGGCGGGGCTGCTGATCGGCTGGCTGCTGCAGCCCGCGGGCGTCGTCGGGCGCCCGCTGGACAACCCTCGCCTCGATCGACGCATCACCGCGTTTCGCGCCCGCGCCGGCAACGAGCCGGTGCCCAAGTGGGACGCTCTCCGGCACGTGATGAAGCGGATCCGCGGCGGCGGCAGCGCGGCGTTCCTGATCGACCAGAACGTGCAGGCGCAGGACGGCATCTTCGTCGAGTTCTTCGGTCGCCCGGCCTGCACCACGACGGTGGCGGCCGCGCTCGGCCTGCGGCTCGGCGCGCCGGTGATCACCGGCTACTGCCTGCTCTCGCCCGAGGGGCGCTACCGCATGGTCTTCGACCCGCCGCGCAGCCTGGAGTCGACCGGGCACAAGGACGAGGACGTGCGGCGCGAGACCCAGGCCTTCACCACCCAGATCGAGGGCTGGATCCGCAGCGCGCCCGAGCAGTGGCTGTGGATGCACCGGCGCTGGCACACGCGGCCGCCGGGGGAGTCGGCTTGAGCGCGCCGCGATCGGTCGTCGTGCGGGCCCCGAACTGGCTCGGCGACGCGGTGCTGTCGCTGCCGGCCCTGCGCGACCTGCGCGCCGCGTTTCCCGGCGCGCGGCTCGAGGTCGTCGCCCGCCCTGCGGTCGCACCGCTGTACGGGGCGGTGCCCGAGCTCGCCGGCGTGCGCGAGGCGCGCGGCTTCGCGACGGAGGTCGACGCGCTCCGCGGCTTCGAGCTCGGCGTGCTGTTCACCAACTCGTTCGGCACGGCGCTGGCGATGCGCGTGGCCGGCGTGCCGGAGCGCTGGGGCTACGCGCGTGACGGCCGCGGGCTGCTGCTGACGCGGGCCGCGCGGCGACCGGCCGCCGCGGGCGGCAAGAGCCAGGTGTTCTACTATCGCGCGATGCTGGAGCAGATCGGCGTCGCCACGAGCGGCGCGCCCGACGCCTCGCTGCGTTGTCCGGATCCATGGCGGGCCGCCGCCCGGGCGAAGCTCGGCGCGGGCCGGTTCGTGGGCGTCGCCCCCGGCGCAGCCTACGGCGGCGCCAAGCGCTGGCCCGCGGAGCGTTTCGCCGCGACCGCCGCGGAACTCGCCCGCGAGCGCGAGGCGCGGGTCGTGGTGCTCGGCACCGCGGCCGAGCGCCCGGCGGGCAAGATGCTCGCGCAGGTCTGCGGCGCCCTGGACCTGACCGGGAACACCTCGCTGCCCGAGTTGTGCGGCGCGCTCGCCGAACTCGACCTGCTGCTGACCAACGACTCCGGCCCGATGCACGTGGCCGCCGCGCTGGGCACCCCGGTGGTCGCCGCCTTCGGCCCCACCGACTGGCGCGAGACGGCGCCCTTCGGTGGCCGCGCGGCGATCGCGCGGGAGAGCGTCGAGTGCGCTCCGTGCCGCTTCCGCGAGTGCCCGATCGACCACCGCTGCATGGAGCGGCTCGCGCCGGCGCGAGTCGCGGAGACCGCCCGCGCCCTGCTGCGCGGCGAGACGGGAGGCGTCGCGTGAGCGGCCGGCCGGCGATCCTGTTCGACCGCGACGGCACGCTCTCGCGCGAGATCGGCTACGTGAACCACGCCAGCCGCTTCGAGCTGCTGCCGTTCGCCGTCGACGCGGTGCGCCGCGTCAACCGCGCCGGCTGGGCCGCGGCGATCGTCACCAACCAGGCAGGCGTCGCCCGCGGCTACTTCCCCGAATCGGTGGTGCACGAGGTGCACGACGGCGTGCGGGCGGCGATGGCCCAGGGCGGCGCGCGGCTCGACGGCATCTACGCCTGCCTCCACCACCCGAGCGCGGGCGAGCCGCCGTACCGCCAGGACTGCGACTGCCGCAAGCCGCGACCCGGGCTCGCCCGCCAGGCGGAGCGCGAGCTCGGGCTCGACCTGTCGCGCTCCTGGGTGCTCGGCGATCGCCACGGCGACCTCGCGCTGGCCTGGGCCGTCGGCGCTCGGGGCTGCCTGGTCAAGACGGGCTACGGTCTCGGCGAGCTGACCTGGCACGCGCCGCACTGGAGGCGGCCGCCCGACCTCGTCGCCGAGCACGTGCTGGAGGCGGTCGAGACGATCCTGCGCGAGGCGGGCGCGTGAAGCGGGCCCGGCGCGCGAGATCTCCGCAGCAGCCGCGCACGCTGGCCGACGTGGTCGACGCGATGGCCGGCCGGCGCCTGCTGGTGCTCGCCGACCTCGTCGCCGACGAGTTCGTGCACGGCCGCGTGCAGCGGCTGTCGCGCGAGGCGCCGGTGGTGATCCTGGAGCACGAGCGCACCGAGGTGCGGCTCGGCGGCGGCGCCAACGCCGTCCACAACGTGGCCACGCTCGGCGGGCGTCCGCTGCCGGTCGGAGCGGTCGGCGACGACGTCCACGGCGCGGCGCTGCTCGCGCTGCTGCGCGCGAGGGGAATCTCCGCCGCCGGCATCGCGCGCGAGAGCGGCTGGCCGACGCCGGTCAAGAGCCGCGTGCTCGGCGGCGGCACCCACTCGACCAGGCAGCAGATCGTCCGCATCGACCGCGTGCGGCCGCTGCCGCCGGGAGCCCGCGCGCGCGCCGCGGCGCTGAGGCGCCTGCGCACGTTCCGCGGGCCTGTCGACGGGGTGCTGGTCAGCGACTACGGCCTCGGCCTGCTCACGCCGCAGCTCGTCAAGGCGGCGATCGCGTTCGCACGGCGGCGCGGCGTCCCGGTCACGGTCGACTCGCGCTACGGGCTGCTCGCCTTCCGCGGGATGACCGCGGTGACGCCCAACGAGCCCGAGGTGGAGACGGCACTCGGGATCACGATCGGCCACGACCTGCGCAAGCTGGAGCGCGCGGGCCAGGAGTTGCTGCAGCGGCTCGGCGTGCGCGCTGCGCTCGTCACCCGCGGCAGCGACGGCATGGCGTTGTTCGAGCCGGGCCAGCCGCCGCTGCACATCCCCGTGCACGGCAGCGACCAGGTCGCCGATGTCACCGGCGCGGGCGACACCGTGATCGCCACCTTCACGCTGGCGCTGGCCGCCGGCGCGCGCCCCGCCCAGGCCGCGCGCCTCGCCAACGTCGCGGGCGGCCTGGTGGTGATGAAGCGCGGCACGGCGACGGTCTCCGCTGCCGAGCTGCGCGCCGAGGTCTCGTGAGGCGGGCGGCCGACAAGCTCGCGACCCTGGAGCAGGCGACGCAGCGGGTCGCGGAAGCGCGCGCGGCGGGGCAGTCGGTCGCCTTCGCCAACGGCTGCTTCGACGTGCTGCACGTCGGCCACGTGCGCTACCTGCAGGGGGCGAAGGCGGAGGGCGACCTGCTCGTGGTCGGCATCAACGGCGACGAGTCGGTGCGACGGCTCAAGGGGCCGGAGCGCCCGGTGATGCCCGAGGGAGACCGCGCGCTGCTGATCGCCGGCCTGCGCTGCGTCGACCTGGTCGTCGTGTTCCACGAGGACGACGTCGCGCGGCTGCTGCTCGAGCTGCGGCCCGACGTGCACTGCAAGGGCACCGACTACACGCCGGAGACGGTCCCCGAGCGCGAGGTCGTGCGCTCGTACGGCGGCCGGGTGGCGATCGTCGGCGACCCCAAGGACCACGACACCCGCGCGCTGCTGGCGCGGCTGCGCGGCTGAGCGGCGGAGCGCGGTGCGCGTCCTCGTCGTCCGGCTGTCGGCGATCGGCGACGTGGTCCACACGCTGCCGGCGCTGGCGGCGCTGCACCGCGCGGGCCACGAGGTCGGCTGGGTCGCGGAGCCGGCGGCGCGGCCGCTGCTGCAGGCGCACCCGCTGCTCGCGGAGCTGATCGCGGCGCCGCCGGCAAGAGCCTTCGCGTTCGGCCCGGCCGCCGAGGCCGTGCGCGCGCTGCGCGCGGGCCGCTGGGACGTGGCACTCGACTTCCAGGGCCTGTGGAAGTCGGCGGCGTGGGCCGCGCTCTCGGGCGCGCGCGCGATCGGCTTCGAGTCGGCCGCGCGGCGCGAGCCGGCCTCGGCGCTGCTGCTGGCCGAGCGGCACCCGCTGCCCGCCGCGGCCGTGCACGTGATCGACAAGAACCTGGCGCTGCTCGGCGCGCTCGGCATCGACGCGCTCGGCGCCCGCGAGTTCCCGCTCCCCGCCGCGCCCGCCGCCGAGGCGGCCGTCGCCGAGCAGCTCGCGTCGCGCCGGCTGGGGCGCTTCGCGCTGCTCAACCCCGGCGGCGGGTGGCCGAGCAAGCTGTGGCCTGCCGGGCACTGGGCCGAGCTGGCGCGCCGGCTCGACGCGCGCGGCGTGCCGTCGCTGGTCGCCTGGGGGCCGGGGGAGCGCGCGCTCGCCGACGCCATCGCGTCGGGCTCCGCGGGCGCAGCGGCGTCTGCGTTCCCCACGTCGCTCCTCGAGTACGTCGCCCTGGCCCGGCAGGCCGCAGTCGTCGTCGCGGCCGACACCGGGCCGCTGCACCTCGCCTGCGCGGTCGGCGCCCCGGTGGTCGCGCTGTTCGGGCCCACCGACCCTGCGCGCAACGGCCCCTTCTCGCCGGCCGACCGCGTGGTCCGGCGGGCTCCGCCGTGCGCGCCCTGCCACCGCCGCGACTGTCCCGACCATGCCGGCGTGATGGCGACGATCCCCGCCGACGAGGTGGCCGAGGCCGCGCTTCTCCGGATCGCGCGCGAGGAGGCGCTGCATGCCCGGCCCGTCTAGGTTCCGGCTGTCGCGGGTCCGCGTCACGGTCGGCTGGGCGGCCGGCGTGCTGGTGCTGGCGATCGCCCGGCCGCGGCCGGAGACGCTGCTCGCGGGCGTCGCCCTCGGCGGGCTGGGCGAGGCGATCCGGCTGTGGGCCTCGGGGCACATCGCGAAGACCGAGACGCTCGCCACGGGCGGGCCGTACGCCCACACCCGCAACCCGCTCTACTTCGGCAGCCTGCTGCTGGCGATCGGGCTCGCGGTGGCGGCCAGCAGCCCGTTGGTCGCGGGCCTCGTCGTCGTCTACTTCGCCGCGTTCTATCCGGCGGTGATCCGCGAGGAGGCGGACTTCCTGCGGCAGAAGTTCGGCGCCGACTACGCGGCCTGGGAGCGCGAGGTGCCTGCGTTCTTCCCGCGCCTGACGCCGGGCGGCCCGCGCTCGTCCCGCTTCTCGTGGGCGCAGGTGGCGAAGAACAAGGAGTGGCGCACCGCGATCGCGCTGCCGCTGTTCGTGCTCGCGCTGTGGTTGCGCTCGCGACTGTAGGACCCGGAGGCCCTGATGAGCTGGAGAGCCCCCCGAACTTCGTTGCTGCTCGCACTGCTGGCGGTGCAGGCGACCGCGGCCCAGCCCCCGTCACAGCCGCCCGCCGACAACGAGGAACTGCAACGCATCGTCCGTGAAGACCAGGCGGATCGCGCGGCGGGCCCCGACATCGACTGGGCGGTCGTCGGGCCTCGCGACCAGGCACGGCTGAAGCGCACTCGCGAGTTGTATGCCGCCGGGGAGTTGCGCACCGCGGCCGACTGGATGCGGGCAGCGCTCGTGTTCCAGCACAGCGGCCGTGCAGAGGACTACCTGCTGGCGCACGAGATGACGCTGGCTGCCCTGGCGCAAGGCGAGACCCGCGCGGCCTGGCTCGCCGCGGCGACGCTCGACCGCTTCCTGAGATCGATCGGCCGCAACCAGCGGTTCGGGACCCAGTTCGAGCCTGGCCCCGACGGGCGCCTGGCGGTCGCTCCGGTCGACGACGCAGTCACGGACGCGCTGCGAGAAGCCGTCGAGGTGCCCCCGCTGGCCGAGGCCCGCGCCCTCGCCGAGCGTCTCGGCGGGCCCCGGACCCCGGCGGAATCGAGGTGACATCTTGTTGACGACCTTCGCCGCGCTTTCCGCCGCTCTCCTCGCGGGCGCCGCCGCGCCGGGCCCGGCGCCGCCGACGCGCGATCTCGCGCGCATCAACTGGATGGAGTTCCGCGAGGTCGTGCCCGCGCGCGTGGACACGGTGCTGCTGCCGACCGGCACGCTCGAGCCGCATGGCGTCACCGCCAATGGCGCCGACATCCTGGCGCCGGTGGCGATGGCCGAGGCGATCGCGGAGCGGGTGAACGCCATGGTGGCGCCCGCTGTGCCCTACGGCTTCACCGGCGCGATGGACGCCTACCCGGGCGCGTTCACGATCCCGCAGGACGCCTACCGCGCCTACGTCAAGGCGGTGCTCGAGGGCCTGGCGCAGAACCGCTTCCGCAACATCGTCGTGCTGAACGGCCACGGCGGCGGACAGACCGCGATCCTGCAGGCGCTGGCCGACGAGGTGGGGCGCGCGCGCCGCGTGCGCATCCTGGTCGTCAACTGGTGGAGCGTCTGCACGGACGTGACGCTCGAGGTTTTCGGCGAAGACGGCGGCCACGCGGCCGAGAACGAGACGGCCTACATGATGGGGATCGACCCGCCGCTGGCCCATCCCGAGCGCTACTCGAAGGACATGGTCACGCCCAACCCCGCGCCGGGCACCTGGTCGGCGTACCCCGCGCCTTCCTCGATCACGCTCTACAAGGAGGGCCAGGGCTACCCGACCTTCGACCGCGCCAAGGCGAAGGTCTACTTCGAGAAGGTCAACGCCAAGGTGGCGGCCCTGATCGAGGACACGATCCGCAAGTGGAACCTCGCCGGCGTGCCGTGGTGACGCCCCGCGCTCAGTAGGGCAGGCGGGCGCCCGTCACGGTCTTGGCCGGTCCGTCCCCGCGCAGCGTCCCGCCCTCGGGCACTCCGTTGATCAGCGCGATCACGTCGGCGCCGACCGGGGTGGGGTGCCGCCGCACGAACTCCGCGACGCTGGTCGCCCCGCGCAGGTCGACCAGCCGGAGGCGGTGCGGCTGCACGTCGAGCGCGCGGCGATCCGTCTCCGGCGCGAAGCTGCGCACGCCGCGCTCGAGGATCGCCTCGTAGGCGGTCCAGCGCGCGCGCGACGTGTAGCCCAGCAGGCGGAACACGCGCCCTTCGTGCTCGACGAAGACGGCCACGCCGGCCAGGATCGTCTGGCCCGAGGTCGCCTCGAAACGACCGCCGAAGGCCGCCAGGCCGCCGATCCGCTCGCGTCGCACGGCGCCGGGGCGCAGGCCCTGCTGGGCGAAGAACTCGCGGGCGGCCTGCTCCGCGCTGGCGCCCGGCGCCAGCGTCAGCACCAGCACCGCGTCCTGCGCAGGGCTGACCGCGGTGACAGCCTGGCGCTGGTTGTCGGTCTTCCAGTCGCTCGGCCAGGCCATCCGGAACCGCATGTCGGGGTGATGGAACACGCCGTCGACGAAGAAGCCCTCGCGCGGGTTCTCGCCGAACACGAGGCCGTCGATGCGGGCGAGGTACTCGCGCCGCGCGACGCGGTCCCCGGAAAGGCCCCCGCTCGCGATCGCCGCGCTCAGGCGCTGGGCGCGGTCCTCCGGCGGCGGGTGGGTGGCGAGCCAGTTCGGCATCCGGCCGCCGCCAGCGCGACGGCTGACGGCCTCCAGCACCGCGAAGACCTCCACCGCCTCGCGCGGGTCGTAGCCCTGGCGCACCAGGTAGCGCAGGCCGAGGTCGTCGGCCTCGCGCTCGGCGTCGCGGCCGTGCTTGAGGAACAGCAGGCCGAGGCCCGCCTGGGCGGCCCCGCCGAAGCGCTGCAGATCGGGGCTCAGCACCATTCCGATGCCGAGGCCCAGGGTCGCCAGTTGCTGGCGGCTCACCATCGCGGCGGAGTGACGCGCCGTCACGTGGCCGATCTCGTGGCCGAGCACGGACACCAGCTCGGCCTCGGAGTCGAGGTGGGTGAGCAGGCCGCGCGTCACGTAGATGAAGCCGCCGGGCAGGGCGAAGGCGTTGACCGCGGCATCGTCGACGACGCGGAAGGTCCACGGCAGCCCCGGCCGTTCGCTGGAGGCGGCGAGGGTCGCGCCGAGGCGGGCGACGTAGGCCTGCAGCTCCGGGTCGGCGACCAGGCCGTAGGCGCCGCCGATCTCGCCGTCCGCCTCGCGACCCAGCGCGACCTCCTGCGCCTCGCTCATCAGCATGAGCTGGCGCTGGCCGGTGGCCGGGTTGGTGGCGCAGGCCACGCACAGCAGCAGCAGGCCCAGGCTCACGGCACTTCGCATCGGCATGGGGGCCCCTCCGGCAGACGTTACACCGGCAGCAGCTCGCGCAGCGCGAGGCGCACGGCGTCGGGCGTCGGCAGGTGGAACCGGGCGCGCGAGGCCTGGCGGCCGACGACCACGCTCCAGTCCTCGGGGCGCAGCGCGGCGAACAGGTCCTCGTCGGTCTGGTCGTCGCCGATCGCGAGGGCCAGGTCCGCGCCGGTCTCGGCCAGCAGCGTGCGGGCGGCTTCGCCCTTGTGGGCCCACGCGAAGCGCACCTCGACGACCTTGTTGCCGGGCACCGCGCGCACCTCGGTCGCCGAGAGCAGGCCCTCGAGCGTCGCCAGGAGCTCGCGGGCCAGCCACTCGCCGAACTGCGGCTCGGTCAGCCGGTAGTGCCAGGCCAGCGCGTGCGGCTTCTCCTCGACGAAGCTGCCCGGCGCCCGCAGCGTGAAGGCGTCGAGCAGCGGCCGCACCCGCGGCTTCCACTCCGCGTCCGCACCCGGGCGCAGCGGTTGCCAGGCCTCCCCGGGCAGGCGCCGGGTGGCGCCGTGCTCGGCGATCAGGTGGAGCCCCTCGACGCTGCCCAGCCACGGCTCGAGCACCGCGGCCGGCCGGCCGGAAACGACCGCCAGCGTGTTGCGGGGGTCGGTCGCGAGGGCGTGCAGCAGCTCCAGCAGCGGGGCGTCGGGCGCGGCATCGGAGGGCCGCGGCCGCAGCGGGGTGAGCGTGCCGTCGTAGTCGAGCAGCAGCAGCCGGCGGCGGGCCGCGCTCCACGCGGCGACCAGATCCGGCACGCTCAGTGGGGCCACCGACGGGCCGCCGTGCAGGGCGCGCTCCGCGGACGCCTCGTCGAGCCGGCCCAGGAAGCGCTCGGCCCAGGCGTGGGCCGTGCCGTGGTGGACGCGCACGCGCAGCGCGGCCAGCCGCTCGCGGCGCTCGCCCTCCGGCAGCGTCAGCGCGCGCAACAGCGTTTCGGCCGAGTCCTCGACGTCGTAGGGGTTGACGTGCAGCGCTTCGCCCATCTCGGCCGCAGCGCCCGCCTGCTCGGAGAGCAGCAGCAAGCCATGGCCCGACTCCTGGCACGCGACGTATTCCTTGGCCACCAGGTTCATGCCGTCGCGCAGCGGCGCCACCCAGCACACGTCGGCGGCGGCGTAGAGCGCCACCAGCTCCTCGCGCGCGACGGAACGCTTGAGGTAGACGACCGGCGTCCACTCGGGGGTGCCGAGTTCGCCGTTGATCTCGCCGACCAGCTCGCTGACCTCGCGCCGCAGCTCGCGGTAGCGCGAGACCCGCTCCCGCGACGGCACGGCGACCTGGATCAGGGTGACCCGGCCGCGCCACTCGGGGTGGCGCTCGAGCAGCAGCCGGAAGGCGCGCAGCCGCTCGGGGATGCCCTTGGTGTAGTCGAGCCGGTCGACGGCCAGGACGCGCTTCAAGTCGCCGCTCCCGCGCAGCTCGGCCACGCGCGCCTGCACTCGTGGCGCCGCCAGCGGCCGCGTGAACTCCTCCGGCGCGATGCCGATCGGGAACGCCTCGATCCGGGTGACGCGGCCCTCGCGCTCGACGCGGTCGAGGCCGCTGTCCATCCCGAGCAGCCGCAGCAGCGACCAGCGGAAGTGCTGGGCGTGGCCCCAGGTCTGGAAGCCGAGGAGGTCGGCGGCGAGCAGCCCGCGCAACAGCTCTTCGCGATGCGGCAGCACGCGGAAGACGTCGGAAGCGGGGAACGGGATGTGGAGGAAGAAGCCGATCGCCAGGTCGGGGCGCGCCTCGCGCAGCAGCGCCGGCAGCAGCAGGAGCTGGTAGTCGTGGACCCAGACCCTGTCGCCGGGGCGCAAGCGGGCCAGCACCGCGTCGCGGAACAGGCGGTTGGCCTCGGCGTACGCCTCCCAGTCTCCCGGGCGCACGTGGAAGCGGGTGGGGAAGTGGTGGAACAGCGGCCACAGCCCGCCGTTGGCGAAGCCGTCGTAGAAACCGGCGTGCACCGCGGCGGGGATCTCGACGGCGACGAAGCCCTCGCGCTCCTCCCACTGCGCGAGCAGCGCCGCGCGCTCGGGATCGGTGCCGACGACGGCGTCACCCGCCGCGCCCACCCACAGCCCGCGCCCGCCGCGCACCACCGGCCCGAGCGCGGTGGCCAGGCCGCCGGCGCTGCGCTCGCCGCGCCAGCCGGGGCCGATCCGTCGCAACGTCAGCGGCAGCCGGTAGGAGACGACGATCGTGCGCGGCGCGTCGCTCACGAGGATGCGGTCTGCAGCCGCAGCATGTGCAGGTAGTCCGCGAGGTGGCGGGTGATCAGCAGGTGACGCCGCGCGTGCTCGCGGGCCAGGGCGCCCATCCGCTCGCGGGACCCGCGGTCGGCGAGCAGCCGCCGCAGAGCGTGGGCGCAGCCCTCGACCGTGTGCACCAGGTGGCCGGTCACGCCGTCGCGGAGCTGGGCCGTGATGCCGCCGACCGCGCCGCCGACGACGGGCTTGCCCTTCCACATCGCCTCGGCCACCGTCAGGCCGAAGCCCTCGCGGGTCGACTTCTGGATCACGACCGTCGCCGCCCGCTGCAGCGCGTTGATGTCGAGGTGGGCGTCGGGCGGCAGCAGCAGCACGTGGATGTCGGGATCGCCGTTGGCGGCCTCCTTCACCCGCGCGAGCATCTCCGCCCCCTCGGGGTCGTCGTCCGCGCTGCCGCCCGCCAGCACCAGCACCGCGTCGGTCACCTGGCGCACCAGGCGGAAGGCGCGGATCACGCCGACCGGGTCCTTGAAGGGGTCGAAGCGCGAGACCTGCAACAGCACGGGGCGGTCGAGCGGCACGCCGAGCGCCGTCACCCTTCGCTCCACCTCGGCCCGTGGCAGCTCGCGGTTCTTGTCGGACAGCGGGTCGATGCTGGGGTGGATCAGGTACGCGGGCAGCGGCAGCCGGCGAGCGAAGTCGGCGAGGTGGAACACCGCGCCGTCGTAGCGGCGCACGAACGGCTCCAGCGCCGACCACGTCTCGCGCTGCGGCTGCGAGAGGTCGATGTGGCAGCGCCAGATCCAGCGGCTGCCCTCGCGGCGGCCGTCGATCAGCGGCAGCGGCTGCGGGTCGTGGATCATCACCAGGTCGGCGCCCAGGTCCATGTGGCGAAGGGTGGCCGCCGAGGCCTCGCGCCAGGTCTCCTGCATCGCGCGCGGAAACGGCAGGTCCGCGCCCTGCAGCGTGTTGTGGATGCGCTTGGTGGCGTCGTAGAACTCGGGCGGCCCCGTGATCACCTCCCAGCGGGTGCGGATCTCGAGCTCGTCGAGCAGCGGCAGCAGGCGGTTCAGGATCTCGGCCACGCCGCCGCCGCGGCGGGTCGAGTTGACGTGGAGGAAGCTGCGCCCGGACAGGCCGCGGGCCAGGTGGCGCACCAGCCGGATCGCCCCGGCCGGCGCGACCGCGGCGTAGTCGTCGAGCAGCGGCGCGTTCGCGGGGCTCACGCGGCCCTCCCGAGCACGGCGTCGAGGCCCTCGAGCATGCGGGCGCGGGCGCCGCCGAGGCCCAGCACGAAGGGGTCCGGCGCGCGCAGCGCGGTCGCGGCAGCCGGCTCGCCGAGCACGTCCTCCACGTAGGCCGCGAAGTCGCCGCGTCGGTCCACGCCGCGGCCCAGCGACTCGACAGCGTGGAAGTAGACGCTGCTCTCGTCGGCCTCGGCCAGTGCGGCGCGGAAGCCGGCCAGGTCGGAGGCCTCGAGCCCGATCGGCACCGCGGCCAGGTGTCCGCGCAGGAAGCGGAAGGGCCGCAGCGGGGTGGGTCGCGGCCGCGGCGAGAGGCGCGAGAGATGGTCGTCGAGCACGCCCACCAGGTGCTCGCGATAGGCCTCCACCGACGGGAAGTCGAACGGCGTGCCGAGCGCCAGGCGCTCCGCCAGCTCCGGGTCGTGGAGGTCGCCCGCGGCCCAGTTGGCGAAGTCGTTGGGCCACGCCAGCGGGGCGGCCCGCCGCCGCAGCAGGGTGCGGGCGGTGTGGTAGAGAAGCGAGTCGTGGGGGGCCTGCTCCAGGCGCTCGAGCAGTTCGCGCTCGCCGCCCGCGAGGGCGCCGAGGCTCTGCGCCAGCTCAGTGCAGCCCCAGAAGCGAAAGGTCGTGGGCATCCTTCACAGCATACCACGACACGTTGTATACAAATGATTTGTATACACACAAATGGAGAGGCCGAATCGCGCTAGCATTCCCCGCTATGGCCCAGGTCGAGCGTGAAGACGCATCAGCGGTCGTGCAGGCACTGCGCAGGCTGTTCCGCGCGATCCAGGAGCACTCCAAGGCGATCCACAAGCAGACCCGGCTGACCGGGCCCCAGGTCTGGGCCCTGCGGCTGCTGGCCGAGCACCCCGGGATCTCGCTCGGCGAGCTCTCGGCCCGCCTCTACTCGCACCCGTCGACGGTGTCGGGGGTGGTGGACCGCCTCGTCGAGCGCGGCGCCGTGTCGCGAGTGCCCGACCCCGAGGACCGCCGCGGCATCCGGCTCAGCCTGACCGCGCTCGGCCAGAAGCTCGTGGAGACCAGCCCGCCGCCCGTCCAGCAACCCCTCGTCGACGCGCTGCACGCGATGAAGCCCGCGCGTCTGCGCGCGTTGCGGGCGGCGCTCGAGGAGATCGCGCGACGCACCGAGGCCGACCGCCTCGACGCGCCCTTCTTCGACGTCGGTCCGATCTCGTCGACGGAGCGCCGCCCCGTGGGCCGCGCGCGGGGCGCGCGCGGCAGCCGGGCGCGTTGAACCGGCGCCGCCCGCTCCGCGCGATCGCTTTCGTCCGTCGCCAGGCCCGTCGTCCGCTGCTGGCGGTGCTGGCCCTGATCGGGGCCAGTTGCGGCCTCGCCGCGTTCCTGTTCCACGCCGCGCTGGTCGCCGCCGAGGAGGCCATGCGCCGGGCCTTGCTGGCTTCGCCCGCCGGGGCCGCCCGGGTGGCGCTGGCCGTCGGCATCCCGCTGCTCGTCGGCGCGGCGCTGGGAGCGCTCGTGCCGCGCTTCATGCCGCGCGGCGGCGGGCTCGCGCTGGTGCGCGGGGCCTACGCGAAGGACCCGCGCCGGCTCGACGGGCGCGCCGTGGCCACGACCTTCGTGGCGACACCGCTGTCGCTGGGCTCCGGCGCGCCGCTCGGCCCCGAGGGGCCCACGGTCGTGCTCACCAGCAGCGTCGCGGTCGGCCTCGGCCGCCTGCTCGGCATGGGTCCGCGCGTCGAGCGCGGCCTGATCCCGGTCGGAGTCGCCGCCGGCATCGCCGCCATCTTCAACACGCCGATCGCGGGCGTGCTGTTCGCGCTCGAGGAGATCATCGGCACGGCCTCGCGCGGCGTGCTGGGCGGCGCCATCGTGGCCGCGGTCGCCGCGGCCGTCGTCCAGAAGCAGCTCGGCGGCGGCCATCACCTGCTGCCCGCGGCGCCCGCCACCTGGGCCGAGCCCTGGGAGTTCGCCGGCTTCACGCTGCTCGGCCTGGCGGCCGGCCTGACCGCCGGCTGGGTGCCGCGGCTCGTGAACGCGCTGCACGGGCGGTTGCGCGCGCGGTGGCCGAAGGCCGGCGGCCGAGACGGCGCCGCGCGCGGGGCGCTGGCCGGCGCCTGGTGCGGCCTGCTCGGCCTGCTCGCCCCGGAAATCCTCGGCACCGGCTACCACACGATCGGCGCCTTCCTCCACGGTGCGGGCGAGGCTCACACGGCCGGCCTCGCCTTCTTCGCCAAGCTCGCCGGCTTCGTGCTCGCGCTGGCGGCGCCGCTGTTCGGCGGCGCCTTCGCGCCGAGCCTGTTCCTCGGCGCGGCACTCGGCGCCGCGCTGGCCCACGGAGCGCTGCTCCTGGCCCCGGGACTGCCGGTCGAGCCCGCGGCGTGGGCCCTCGTCGGCATGGGTGCCTTCTTCGCCGGCTTCCTGCGCACGCCGATCACCGCGGTCGTGATCGTCTTCGAGCTGACCGGCGACTACGGCCTGGTCACGCCGCTGATGCTGGCCGTCGCGATCGCTTCGCTGCTGGCCCGACGCTACTCGCCGCGCACCCTGGTCGAGAGCCAGCTCGCGGCCGAGGGGTTGCATGACGGCGACGAGGCCGAGCGCGACCCGCTGGGCCAGCTCATGTGACGGCCGCCGCGACGGGGGGGTGCAGCACCACGCGGGTGATGCGGCGGCCCTCGACGGCCACCACCCGCAGCCGTACGCCGCCCACGGTCACCTCGTCGCCCACGGCGCCCATCCGTCCCAGGTCGTGCAGCACCAGGCCCGCCACCGTCACGTAGTCGCTCGACTCGGGCAGCGCGCAGCCCCAGCGCTCGTTGAGGTCGGCGAGCCGGACCGAGCCCTCGGCCTCGAGGCTGCCGTCGGCCAGCCGCTTCACGGGTTCCTCGGGCACCTCGTGCTCGTCGCGGATCTCGCCGATGATCACCTCGACCAGGTCCTCGAGCGTGACCAGGCCCTTGACCATGCCGTGCTCGTCGACGGCCACGGCCATCTGGCAGTGCGAGCGCTTCATCTCCGCGAGCAGCGAGGTCGCCATCTTGGTCCACGGCACCAGCGCCACCGGCTGCACGAGCGTGCGATCGAGCGCGCGGCGGCCGCTGCGCGCCGCCTCGTAGAGGTCGCGGGCGCGGACCAGGCCGACGACGTCGTCGACGGTGCCCTCGATCACGGGGAAGCGGGTGTGGCCCGTCTGGCGGGCGACCACCAGCGCGTCCTCGATCGGCGCCCCCAGCCGCACGAACCGCATGCGGTTGACCGGGGTCAGGATCTCGCGCACGTCGCGGTCGTGGAACTCGATGGCGCCCGCCAGCAGCCCCTTCTCGGCGATGCCCTGCTCCTCGGCCTCGCGCACCAGCGCCCGCAGGTCGTCCAGCGTGTGGAACGCGTTGGCGCGCTGGGCGCGCTGGCCGAACAGGCGCAGGAACAGCCCCGACGAGGCGTTGAGCAGCCCGACCACCGGCCCCGAGAAGCCGGCGAGCCACGCGATCGGCCGCGCCACCAGCAGCGCGAAGGTCTCGGCGTGGCGCACCGCGAGCTGCTTGGGGGCCAGCTCGCCGACGACCAGCGAGGCGTAGGCGATGCAGAACACGACGAGGCTCACGGCCACCGGCTCCGCCACCGCCCGCGCCCAGGCGTAGGGGAGCTCGGCGATCATCGGCTCCAGCTTCTCGACCGCGGCGACGCCGCCGACGGCCGAAGCCAGCGTGCCGACCAGCGTCACGCCGATCTGGACCGTGGCCAGGAAGCGGTCGGGGTCGTCGAGCAGCTTCAGCGCGGCCACCGCGCGGCGATCCCCGTCGCGGGCCAGGCTCTGCAGCCGCGAGCGGCGCGCGGAGACGAGCGCCAGCTCGGCGCCGGCGAAGAAGCCGTTGAACAGGATCAGCAGCGCGACCAGGATCAGCTCGACGGCAAGCCCTTCGTCGTTCATGAGAGCAGGTGCTCCAGGTCCTCGCGGCGCAGCGAGCGGATCAGGCTCAGCTTCTCGCCGAGGATCGCGTCGAACAGCTCGCGCTTGCCCTGTTGCAACGCCAGCACCTTCTCCTCCACGGTGTCGGTCGCGATCAGCCGGTAGGCGAACACGTGGCGCTGCTGGCCGATGCGGTGGGCGCGGTCGATCGCCTGCGCCTCGACGGCGGGATTCCACCACGGATCGAGCAGGAACACGTAGTCGGCCGCCGTCAGGTTGAGACCGGTGCCGCCGGCCTTGAGGCTGACCAGGAACAGCGGGCAGGCCGGATCGTCCTGGAAGCGGCGCACGCGCGCCGCGCGGTCGCGGGTGCGGCCGTCGAGGTACTCGTGGACGAGGCCCTCCTTCGCCAGCCGCTCGCGGACCAGCGCCAGGAAGCTGGTGAACTGCGAGAACACCAGCGCCTTGTGGCCTTCGGCGACGACCTCGTGCAGCAGCGGCACCAGCGTCTCGATCTTGGCCGACGGCACCTCGGCGTGACGGCGGTCGACGAGTCCCGGGTGGCAGGCGGCCTGGCGCAGCCGCAGCAGCGCCTCCAGCACCTGCAGCTTCGAACGCGCCATGCCGCGGGCGTCGACGCGGGCCAGCAGCGTGCGCCGGTAGTGGGCGGCCAGCTCGCGGTACAGGGCCTGGGCGCGGCCCTCCAGCCCGCAGTGCAGGGTCTGCTCGGTCTTGGCCGGCAACTCGCTCGCGACCTGCTCCTTGGTGCGGCGCAGCACGAAAGGCCGGATGCCCTCCGCAAGGGCGCGGCGGGCGACGTCGTCGCCGGGGGCGTCGCCGCCGCGGAATGCCGCGGAAGCGCCCAGCAGGCCGGGGTTCAGGAAGTCGAGCAGGTTGCGCAGCTCGCCGAGGTGGTTCTCGAGCGGCGTGCCGGTCAGCGCCAGGCGATGGTCCGCGCGCAGCCTCCGGACGGCGCGCGCGGCCTCGGTCCGGTGGTTCTTCACGTTCTGCGCCTCGTCGAGCACGACGTAGTCGAAGCGCACGGCCTCCAGCAGCTTCACGTCGCGGCGCAGCGTGCCGTAGGTGGTGAGCACCAGGTCGGCGTCCTCGAAGCTCGTCGCGCCGCGGCCGCGCTCGAGGCCCGTGTGGTCGACGACGCGCAGGTCCGGCACGAAGCGGGCCGCCTCCTCCTTCCAGTTGAAGACCAGCGAGCGCGGCACCACGACCAGCGACGGGTGCCGGGCGACGCCGCGGCGCTCGGCGAACAGCGCCAGCACCTGCACGGTCTTGCCGAGGCCCATGTCGTCGGCGAGGCAGCCGCCGAGGCCGAACTCGCGCAGGAAGCGCAGCCAGCCCAGGCCCTCGCGCTGGTAGGGGCGCAGCGTGCCCTGGAAGCCGGCGGGCGGGTCGGCCGCCCGCACCCGGGAGAACGCACGCAGGCGAGCCCGCGCCTCGTGGAAGCCGGGATCAGCGTCGAGCACGGGCACGTCCTCGAGCAGTTCTCCGATCAGCGCGGCCTGGGCGCTGCGGAAGCGCAGCCGCCCGTCTTCCATCTCGCCGAGTGCGCGCAGGAAGCCCTGGCGCGAGAGCCACTCCTCCGGCAGCAGGCCCGACGAGCCGTCGTCGAGCAGCACGGTGGCCGACCCGCTGCGGGCCGCCTCGAGCAGCGCCGGCAGCTTCGCGGTCGCGTCTCCGAAGTCCACCTCGGCGTCGAGGTCGAACCAGTCGACGCCCGAGGACACCCGGTAGCGCACGGTGCCGCCCGGTCGTTGCACCCGGCCGTCGACCTCGATCACGAAGCCGTGCGGCGCCAGCGCGCGCACGGCCTCCGCCAGCCGGCGCGGGGCGAGGCTGAACTGGGCGCCGCCCTGGACCCGGCGCAGGCCGAGGGCCAGCAGCAGGTCGCGGGCGCGCTCCTCGGCGGCGGCGTCGCGCACGAGCAGCCGCCGCGTCGCGGCGTCGAAGTGGAAGCCGCCTGCCTCGTCGGGAGCGAGCCCGCCGTCGTAGTCGAAGGCGAGGGTCGCGACCAGGCGCCGCGGGTCGCGCGGGTCGGTGTCGACGCGGAGCCGCGGCCGCGGCGCGGCCTGCACCACCGCCACCTGCAGCTCCTCGGGCAGCTCGACGGCGGCGAGCGGCCCGGGGCCGGCGGCGGCCAGCGCCCCCAGCAGCCGCGCCCCGTGGCGGATCGGCACGGCCAGCTCGCGGTGCTGGCGCAGGTCGGGCACGAACGGCCACAGGCCGCGATCCTCGAGCGGCCCGGCCTGGCCGTCGGCGAAGAAGACCGCGCCCTGGCGCAGCAGCAACGCCGCGTCGGACAGCGGGCGCTCGACCGTGCCGTCGCGCAGCACGCCGGTCAGCACATAGTCCTCGTCCCGCTCCGCGACCCGCAGCCCGAGGCGGAACGCGGGCGCCGCCTGCCAGCGCAGGGTCACGGGCGCCGACTCGCGCGTCGCCTGCACCCGGGCGCGGCCGGTGTGCGAGAGGGCCTCGAGCACCACCGGCACGGCGTCGGCGGCCACGCGGTACGACGCGACGGCCGGCAGCTCGCCGGGCGCGGGATGGGGCGCGCCCATCATCAGCAGCAGGGCCCGACGGTCGCCGGCCTCCGGCAGCAGCGCCGCCTCGGCGCGGGTCGCGGCGAACGGCTTCGGCTCGCCCGGCTGGCCGTCGCGCCGGCGCCGCACCAGCGCCGTCTCGACCTGGAGAGCGCCCGCGGCGAGGCTCGACGGCAGGTCGAGCAGGTAGTGGATCTCGTCGCCCGGCGCCGCGCCCGGCCGCTCGAGCGTCAGCGGGCTCGCGTGGCCGCGGGCGATCGCCTCCAGCCGGTCGCGCCACAAGGCGAGCGGACGATCGGGGCCGCGGGTCAGGCCGCCCGGCGCCGGGCCGGCCGCTGCCGGCGGACCGAGCCCGACGAGCGCCGGCACGCGGCCCTGGCGTTCGGCCTCGAGCAGCGCGGCCCACACGTGCTTGCACGGTCCCTGGAGCCCCGCCGGGCAGGTGCAGCTCCCCTCCATGCCGCGGTCGCCGAACTCGATCCGCACGTCGTAGACCCAGGTGCCGCGCACGCGGGCGTGCAGCGCGCGCGGCCGCGCGCTGAGCGCGACGACGCGGCCGCGCTCGAAGTAGTCGGCGCCGCGGGCCCGCGTCAGCGCGGGCACGTGGCCCGCGAGCAACTGGGACCAGAGCACCGGTTCTTCCGGGGAGAGGCGGAGCAGGCTCAGGGGTGCTCGGGGATCAGCGCCTCGACGGGGCGCGTCTCGGGACCGTGCTCGGTGCACACCGCGTACTCGACCTTGCGGCCCTTGTAGGTGCCGTACATCGAGACGCCCGCGAAGCCGCCTTTCGCGTCGACGACGTAGAAGTTGACGTAGAACGCCGGGTTGCCCTGGGCGTTCCGCAGCCGCTTCTCCACCGTGTTGTCCCGGATCCGCCGCAGCGCGTCCATGCCGGCGTCGAGGCAGCTCATCCCGCGCCGCAGGTTCTCCACGATCAGGTGCGAGGAGAGGTTGTACAGGTTGGCCTCGCCGCGCCCGGTCGAGCCCGCGGCGCCGACCGCGCCGTCGACCCACAGGCCGGCGCCCAGGATCGGGCTGTCGCCGACGCGGCCGGGGATCTTCCAGGCGAGGCCGGAGGTGGTGGTCACGCCGCACACCTCGCCTTTCGCGCTGACGCCGTTGCAGTTGATCGTGCCGTAGACGTGCAGCGGGTCGAGCCGGCCGTCGGCGACCATCGCCTCGCGCGCCGCAGCGGCGGCCACCTCGCGCTTCGCCGGGTCGAGATAGTGCTCGGGGTCGATCCGCCGCTTCCAGTCGAGCCACTTCTTCCGCGAGTTCTCGGTGTTGAGATCGGCCTCGACCGAAAAGCCCATCTGGCGCGCGAAGAGCTGCGCGCCGGCGCCGACCAGCAGGTGGTGGTCGGTCTGCTCCATCACCGCCTTCGCGACCAGCGACGGCGTGCGCACGCCCTCGAGGCAGGCGACCGCTCCGGCGCGCCGCTTCGGCCCGTGCATCACCGAGGCGTCGAGCTGGACGACGCCGTCGGCGTTGGGCAGGCCGCCGTAGCCGACGCTGTCGTCGGCCGGGTCGAGCTCGCACAGGTTGACGCCCGCGATCAGCGCGTCGAGCACGTCCTCGCCTTTCGCGATCCGCTCGAAAGCGAGGGCGACCGTGGTCTGCGTCCCGCCGTTCTTGTGGCGGTTGCCGTTGGACGAAGCGACCACCACCGGCCGCGCCCCGGCCGCGCGCACGGCCGGGGCCTGGCCGACGGCGCCGGCGACACCGGCGACGAGCGAGGCACGGACGAAGCTGCGGCGATCGAGGGAACTCGGCATCGGGGCCTCCCCAAAACGCCGAGTTTAGCGCGGAGCCAACGATCAGGCCGCGCTCGCCTCCGCGCGGCGCTTCTTCTCGCCGCGGCCGTAGGCCGTCCAGGCCGCGACCAGGTGGCAGACCCAGCCGAGCAGTCCGCCGGTGCCCAGCCAGAAGCCCGGCGTGATCACGAGCCAGAACAGGCCGCGCAGGAAGTCGCCGTTGTAGATCTGGCCGACGCCGGGTACGACGAAGCTGAGCACCGCTGCGGTGCCAGGATGGGTCATCGCAGTCCTCCACTCGAATCGACGCCCAGGGGCGCCGGAAAGTTCCCGGGATTCAGTACACCGCCTCCACCCGCCACAGCCCGGTGTCGTCGGGGTAGGCGTTGCGGGTGGCGTGCAGCACCTCGGCGACGCCCGCGACGCGGGGCGTCTCCGCGGCGACGCCGCAGGCGTCGAAGTGGGGCGAGAGCGCCGCGAGCGCGCCCCTGCGGTCGGCGACGAAGTACACGCGCTGCCGCGCGAAGGCCGTGGTGAAGCGCACCTCGACCTCGTGGGCTGCGCCGCGGCCCGGGCCCTCCAGCACGAAGGCCGAGTAGGCCTTGTCGCCGCGGTCGCCCAGCGCGCGCTGGCACAGCCGGTAGCCGCCGCCGCGCCACTCGCCGTTGCGCTCCGAGATCACGAAGTCGAGGGCGTGGACGCCGTCGATCCACAGGCTCGCGTCGTGGCGCACGCCCGCCCAGGCGAAGAAGCCGAACGCGACCGCGGGGCGGAGCGGGGCCGGCGCGCTCGTCCAGCGGGTGCCGGCCGCCGCGTTGGCGAGGGCGACCAGCCGCACGCGGGCGACGGCGGCAGAGGCCGGGCGGGCGCGGCCCGCCAGCGACAGCGTCGTGCGGGTGCCTGCGCTGCGCAGCGGCCGGCGCACCGGGAGGCGGTAGTCGCCGTCGTGCTCGAGCTTGAGCGGCACGTAGTGTGGCCAGTCGCCGAACGACGGCCCCGCGTAGACACGCTCCTGTTCGGCGAAGCGGTCGGCGCGCAGCACGATCCCCGTCGCGCTGCCGGACTCGATCGAGACCGTCAGCGGCCCCGGCCCTTCCGGCAGCCACTCGCGCGGGAGCAGCGCGGCCCACCACTGCGGGTAGCCGCGCCAGTCGCGGCCGCCGGTGGCCGTCGACTCGGGCAGCCGCGGCATCGTCGGCCGCAACGCGCCGTCCGGCAGCAGGCGGCCGCCGACGCTCACCCGCAGTCCGCCGAGATCGCCGCGCGGCACGCTGAGGTCGAGCATCAGCGCCACGGCGTCGGCCGCGCGGAGCTCGCGCACGGCGCCTGCGTCGAGCGCCAGCTCCTGGGCGACGCCGCGCACCTCGGTACCGAGCTCGATCCGGCGCTCGTGCCACGACTCGTCCTGCGCGACGTGGCCGAGGCGCAGCGCGGCCGCCAGCGCGAACGCCGCGAGCGCCGGGCCGCGTCGGCCGCCGAGCGACGCCGCGAGGGCCAGCGGGGCGGCGATCGCCAACAGCACGACCAGCTCGCCGGCGAGCCGCGCGCCGCCCGGGACGGCGTCGGCCGCGGCCGCGGCGACGAGCCCCGCGAGGGCGGCGCCGGCCGCCAGCCGCAGCGGGCTCCGCCAGGTCTCGCGCGTCCGCGGGGCCAGCGCGGCGCGCGCCAGGAAGGCGCCCGCTGCCGCCAGCACGATCGGCATCGCCGGCAGGTTGTAGCGGGGCCACGAGAACACCAGCGCGTGGAGCGGCAGCAGCGCCAGCGGGAAGGCGAAAGCGAGCGCGCGCGCCGGAGCCTCGGCCAGCGACAGGGCGAGCGCGGCCAGCGCCAGCACGGCGAGCGCGCGCTGGAGGTCGACCTGGCGGGCGTAGGCGAACGGGTAGTCCCACTTGTAGTCGTTGGCGGGACGCTCGTAGAGGCGGTAGGCGTTGACCAGCGGCTGCACGACGGCGTCCTGCGGCCGGGACCAGAGCCAGCCGAGCGTGAACAGGTACTGGCGCGGCTTGCTCCGCAGCAGCTCGGGGTCGGCTTCGGCCGCGCGCGCGAGGTCGGCGTAGTACGGCTCGGTCTTGAGCCGGTAGGTCCCCGGCCAGCCGCCGGAGTCGACGAACATCCAGTAGCCCATCGGGTAGGGCGTGCGGAACGTGACGTTGCCGAGCTGGATCACGTCGTCGCGGTCGCCGACCGCCCAGGTGACGAGCCCCCAGCACAGCGCCAGCGGCGCGAGCCCCGCCGCGAAGCCGATCGCCACGCGACGGGCCCCGTCGACCCGCCGCCACCAGGGCCACGAGCCCATGGCCAGCGCCGCCGCGACCAGCAGCAGGACGGGCGCGATCTGGGTGCGCACGACCCCCGCGGCGCACAGCAGCGCCCCCGCGAGGAGCGCGTCGCGGCGCGAGCCGCGGTCGATCGCCCGCAGCAGCATCCAGGCCGAGAGCGCGAAGAGCGCGCCGGTCACCGGGTCGGGGTAGAGGCGCCCCGTCTGCACCGCGAACGGCGGGTAACCCGCGGCCAGCGCGAGCGCGGCGAAGCCGCCGGCAGGGTGGCGCGCGAGCCGCCGCCCGAGCAGGAACGCGGCCAGCATCGCGAGCGTGTTGAAGCCGGCCATCACCCGCCGCCAGGCGACCAGGTCGTACGGGAACGCGGCGTCGAGCGCCGCGAACAGCGCGCCGGTGCCGAGCAGGTAGAAGTAGCCGCGGACCCGCTCGAAGGCGTCGGCCGGCGGCTCGCCCGCGCTCACCCGCGCGAGCGCGTCCAGGAACGCCTCGCCCACCTTGAAGTAGCCCGCCGGGTCGCCGAACAGCACGGGCTGCGGGTAGCGCGCGAAGAAGTGGAGCTGCACGGCGAGCCCCGCCCCCAGCAGCAGGGCGACGGCCAGCGCGGTCGCGATCCGGGGTCGGGCGGCGGGCTCCATCGGGCGCGGCTATAGTACGCAGGCGCCCGATGCCCGTCGCCCCGCCTGCTCCCCTGCCCCCGGGCGCCCTGACCGTGCTGATGCCGGTCTTCAACGAGCGCGCCACGCTCGAGGAGCTGCTCGCCCGCGTGCTGGCTGCGCCGGCCACGGGCGAGGTGCTGATCGTCGACGACGCCTCGACCGACGGCACCCGCGAGCTGCTGCGCGAGCGGGTCGCGGGCCGCGACCCGCGGGTGCGGATCGTCTACCTGGACCGCAACGGCGGCAAGGGCGCGGCGATCCGCGCGGGGCTGCCGCACGTGCGCGGCGAGTGGGTCGTGATCCAGGACGGCGACCTCGAGTACGACCCCGCCGACTACGCGGCGCTCCTGGCGCGGGCGCGGGAGGGCGCGCCGGTGGTCTACGGCACCCGCTTCCACGCGGGCCTGCCGCCGTCGATGGCGTGGCCCAACCGCGCGGTCAACCTGCTGCTGGCGGCGATGGTGCGCGCGCTCTACGGCGCGCCGCTGACCGACGAAGCCACCTGCTACAAGCTGTTCCGCAGCGAGTGGCTGCAGGCCGTGCCGCTGCGCTGCCGCCGCTTCGAGTTCTGCCCCGAGGTGACCGCCAAGGCGTTGCGCTCGGGCCTGCCGATCGTCGAGGTGCCGATCCGCTACGCGGCGCGCTCCCACGCCGAGGGCAAGAAGATCCGCTGGACCGACGGCGTCAGCGCGATCTGGACGCTGCTGCGCTACCGCTTCTGGTCGCCGCCGCCCGCGCTCGCCTCGATCTCCACGATGGCGAAGCCGGTGAAGCGTCCGGCCGCATCGCCGAACGCGACGTAGAGCAGGTCGGCCTCGACCCGGAACAGGCGCAGCGCGGCGGCCTCGCGGGCCCGCGCCAGCAGCACTTCGCGCTGCCCGGCGAGGCGCCCTTCCGTCAGCTCCGCCAACCTGGCAACGGGATCGCTCGCGCTCAGCTCCACGACGCCCGCCTCTGCGCCCAGGCCCGCGGCCAGCGCCGCGAGCGTCGGCTGCTGGTCGAGCGCGCGCTGCAGCCGGCCCTCGTGCATCGACAGCCGGCGCTGGCCGTAGGCCCAGTCGCCGAGCAGCAGCGCGAGGCCCAGCAGCGTCGCGGTGACCAGTGCGGCGAGGCCGAGCCGCGCCAGCCGCCGCCGCGGGGGATCGTCAGGCGTGGACGCGGCCTCTGCGAAGAGGTCGCCCACGGCCCGTTACCAGGCGCCGACCAGCTCGCGGAACGGGTCGGCCGGCAGCTGCAACTCGCGTACTCCGGCCGCGCGGGCGGCCGCCCGCACCGCGCCCAGGCTCGCGCTCGACACCGAGCAGCGGCCGTTCGCGGCGTAGTGCAGCGCCTCGGCCAGGGAGGCCTCGGCCGGATCGCCGATCGCGTGGGCGACGTCGTCGGCCGCGGCGCAGTCGGGCGCGAAGCCGCCGAAGAAGTCGCCCTGGCCCAGCGCGTTCTGCAGCGAGAAGGCGACCGGGTGCAGCACCTTGTCGCAGAAGTTGAAGCTGTACTGGCCGACCGGCTTGCCGTAGGTGTTGTTGCCGACGATCACCACGGGCAGGAACGGCCGCAGCGCGTTGATCACCAGCTCGCTGGCCGAAGCCGACGACGGCGTCGTGATCACGATCAGCCGCTGCAGCCCGAGGTCGAGCAGGGCGGCGGGGAAGTCGATCGCCACGTTGCGGGTGCTGTTCTTGTCGTTGTGCACGAACTGGGCAAAGATCTGGCCCTCGGTGCGGCGTGCGCCGACCAGGCCGCCGAGGTGCTGGGCGACCGAGACCAGCCCGCCGCCGTTGTAGCGCAGGTCGATCACCAGGTCGTCGACGCCGCCCGCCGTCAGCAGGTCGGTGAACGCCTGCGAGAGCGCCCCGAACGACGGCTGCACGAAGTTGCGGAACATGAAGTAGCCGACGCGGCGCCCGCCCGCGTCGAGCACCCGGGTGTGCGACACGGTCGGGATGTCGACCAGCCGCTTGACCATCGTCGACTCGCGCTCGACGCCGTCCGTCTGGCGGAAGCGGATCGTGACCGTGACCCCGATCTCGCCGGGGCCGAACGCGGCCCCGAGCTGGCCGGTCGCCAGCAGCGTCTGGACGTCGATGCCGCCGATCGCCAGCAGCTCCTGGCCGCGGTCGAGGCCGCCCTCCGACGCCGGCGAGTTGGGGTAGGCCTGGGTCACCCGCAGGGCGCCGTCCGGGTCCAGGCGGTAGCTGACGCCGAGGCCGATGAACTGGCTGTCGGAGTAGAACGCCTGGTCGGCCGCGCGCCCCGAGATGTAGCTGAAGCTCTGGTCCAGCGGCCGGAACTTGAGCGCCTCCAGCAGCGACTCCGGCGACGGGAACGTCGCCGGGTCGAGGGTCGGCATCTCGCGGTACCAGTAGTACCAGTGGTTCATCACGTCGCCGACGAACTTGTTCTGGCCCGGGACGGTGCAGTCGCTCTGGGCGACAGCGGGCAGCGGCGCCAAGGCGAGGACCAGGAAGACGAGCGGGACGAAGCGGCGCACGGGAGCCTCCTGCTGCTTCGATCCTAACTCCGGGGGGCGCATTCCGCGCACCCCGGGTGTCACGCCGCGCGCCGGGCGGGAGGCGCCGCGGGCACCGCCGCAGGCAGCTTGCGGCCGTAGATCCTCGCGCGATCGCCGCGCGGGATGCGGGTGCCGAACACGACGTCCCAGAAGCCGTTGGTCAGGCCGAACGCCACGTTCGTCCCGCGCGGGCTGTGGTGATACGTGTGGTGCAGCGTGATGTAGCGCCAGTAGCGGCCGCGCAGCTTGTAGAGCGGCATGAAGTGCACGCTGTGGTGGACCCACTCCTCGACCACGTAGGCCACCACGACGCCGGCCCACCACAGCGGCAGCGTGTGCAGCGGCGCCAGGAACGTCAGCGCGGCGACGAAGCCGACGTAGAGGCCGGTGTCCTTGATCGTCCCGTTGATGTGGTCGCCGTCCCACGGCCGCAGGTGATGGTTGACGTGGAGGTGATCCATCGTCTTGTGGGCCCAGTGCCGGATCGCCCCCGCCCCGTCGGGGAACGGGTGGTGCAGCACGTAGCGGTGCGCCCAGTACTCGACGAAGGGCCAGGTGAGGAAGCCGCCGACGAGCCACAGGAACGGCGTCAGCGGGCTCGGGGCCTGGCGCAGCGCCAGGCCCAGCAGGACCAGCGCGTAGACCGAGTAGACGACGGTGACCGGCTTGAGGCGGCCGCGCGCCTTGCGCGCTTCCGCGGCGAGATCGATACGCTCCCCGGTGTACGTCACGCGCGGGATGCCGACCTCGGACTTCTTCTTTTCGCTCGCCACGATGTGTCCTGACCTGCCGCCCCGACTGCTCCAATCGCGCAGGGCAATTGCGGAGTATAGCGGAAGTACGTTCCGGCGGCCTCCGCGGTTCACTGGCGGGGTCAGAGGTAGAGGTGGAGCTGGGCGAGCAGCGTGTCGGCCGAGCCGTCGCGGCCGCGCAGCGAGTCGTGGTACCAGTTGAGGATCACGTTGACGTGGCTGCGCGGGAACAGCTCGAGCCCGGCGCCCAGCCGCAGGGTGCCGCCGCCGAAGTCGCCGAAGTCGGTCCGGAGCTGCGGCAGGGCCTTGAGCCAGACGCCGCGGTGGACCTCGAACGCCGCCTCGCCCGTGAACACCCAGGCCTGCCCGCCGGCGCCGTCCAGGAAGCGCAGGTCGCCCTGGCCCCACAGGCTGACCCGCGGCGTCGGTGCGAAGCCGAGCGCGACGCCGACCGCGCCGTTGCGGGGGGACTTGCCGGCCTCGGCCCGGTAGAGGCCGGAGGCCACCACCGCCGTGCGCGGCGAGAGGTCGAACTGGGCGCGCCCGGTCGCCGTGAAGGTGTGCTGGTCGTACCCCTCGACCAGCGATTCCGCGAAGCCGGGCCCCACGCTCACCTGGAACAGGCGGCGGTCGGAGCTGTGCGACAGCTCGACCGCGTACACCTGTTCGTGGTTCTCGAAGCCCAGCGCCGAGCGGTTGAAGCTCGAGTGATCCGCGAAGCGCACGCCGTAGGCCGGGAGGAAGCGCCCCGCGCGCACGCCGAAGCCGCCCTCGGCCTTGTACTGCGCCCAGTGTTCGAAGCTGTCCCAGCGCTCGTCGTCGCCGCGCGGCTGGCGGCCGAACTCGCCGTAGACCGTCCACGGCCCGCGGCGCCAGGCCAGCATCAGGTCGGCCTGCATGACGAGGTTCCGGGACGACGTGAACGGGCCCGACTCCACGCGCAGGCGCGAGGGCCGCAGCGAGATCCCCGCGCTGACCTCGCCGAGGCCGTCCTTCAGCAAGCCGAACAGGAACTCGTGCTCGCGATCCTGGGGCGCACCGTCTTCGCTGGCTCCCGTCGTCGACAGCTCCTGGCGCGAGAGCATGCGGCCGTAGGGCGTGAGCAGGCCGCCGCCGGCCGGCGAGAAGTGGCAGGTCGTGCAGCGCGCGTACTGGCGCGAGAGGAACATCGGCTCGGCCACGGCGGCCGGCGCGAGCACCGCGGCGGCGAGCGTTGCGGACAGCAGGCGCTTCATCGATTTCCCCCGGTGGCGGGCATCGCCACGAACGAGACGCTCACGATCAGCCGGTTGCCCACGCCGACCCCGAGGTACTCGGGAGGCGTGATCGCGAAGTCGGAGAGGGCCAGCGGGAAGCTGGCTTCGACCCGCATGCCAGCGCCCTCCCGGCGCAGCGTGGCCGAGCCGGCGATCGGCCGCTGCACCCCGTGCAGGCGCAGGTTCCCCGTGAAGCCCGTGCGCCCCTCGAAGCCGTCGCCGGTGGCCTCGCGCAGCGCGAGGTCGTCCAGCACCGCGCGCGCGTAACCGTCGCCGCGCGCGACCTCCAGGTAGTTCTCGCGCAGGTGCTGGTTGCGCAGCGCGATCCCGGTGTCGAGGGTCGCGAGGTCCACCGCGAGCTCGCCGGCCAGCGGCAGCGGCGAACCCGCTCCGATCGTGATCTCGCCGGAGATCGCGCGGGTGCGCGTCTCGAAGCTGCCCCCCGGCTTCATCGGCACCAGTACCTTGACGTCGCCGTCGGCGACCCGCCACGCCTGAGCCTGCGCTCCGGCCAGCGACGCCCAGCAGCCCAGCAGCACCACCGCCCCGATCCGGCGTCGCATCGTGCGCCTCCGCTTCAGTTGAAGGTGACGGTGTGGTCGTGGCCGTCGTCGATGCTCGAGTTCTTCGAGACGCGCGACCCGCCCGCGACCTGCGCGACCTCGCCGGCGCTCAGCACCACCGTGTGCGGGTGGTCGGAGCTGCCGCGGATCTGCAGCGTGAGCGCGGCGCCCGCCGAGAGCTGCGCGGCCGTGATGACGGCCGCATGACCGTGGTTGGCGCTCACCGAGCCGACCTTGTCGCCCGGCGCGCTGGGCGACGTGGGGCTGGAACCGCCGCCCCCGCCTCCGCACCCGGAACTCGAGATCGTGACGGTCGCACCGCCCAGAACGGCCAGCGCGGCCTCCAGGCTGAAGCGCCTGCGGCCGACACGCCTGGTCTCCCTCATTGCGAGACCTCCTCGTCGCCCCACGGGATGACGCCGAATGTAAGCCCTCGCCCCCGGGGCGGGTTGCAAAAGAAGGTGAGGCCGTGACGCCCCGCACCGCCCTTGACCCCGCCCACGGCCGGCCGTACAGTCGAAGTGCACTAGTTGGCGTTGCTTTGCCGTTCGGAAAGGAGGCCGCCCGAGGTGGGCGGCTTTTCTCGTTCTCGGCGGGCAGGTGACGTGGACCGCTAGGCAACAGGTCCAGGAGGCCTGCAAGCAGTATGTTCGAAGGCACCGTGAAGTGGTTCAACGAGTCGAAGGGGTTCGGTTTCCTCTCCCGCGAGGGCGGCAAGGACGTGTTCGTCCACCACACCGCGATCAAGGGTGACGGCTTCAAGACGCTCAACGAGGGCGAGCGCGTCCGCTTCGACGTGGTCGACAGCCCGAAGGGGCCCCGCGCGGAGAACGTGACCCGGATTTGAGTTGAGCTGCGGTCGGGGAGCGGTACTCCCCGGCACGGCGACGAACGCCCGGGCAGCCGCGTGGCTCCCGGGCGTTCGTGTTTCTACTTCGCCTGCGGCTCGCGCCCGAAGAGCTTCAGGTACTGGCCGTAGCCCTCCTCCTCGAGCTTCTCGACCGGGATGAAGCGCATCGCCGCCGAGTTGATGCAGTAACGCAGCCCGGTGGGGCCCGGGCCGTCGGGGAACACGTGACCGAGGTGCGAGTCGGCGTGTTTCGAGCGCACCTCGGTCCGCGGGTAGATCAGCTTGTAGTCGGTGCGCTCGGTGACGTGGTCCTTCTCCAGCGGGCGGGTGAAGCTGGGCCAGCCGCTGCCCGAGTCGTACTTGTCCTTCGACGAGAACAGCGGCTCGCCGGACACCACGTCGACGTAGATGCCCTCCGCCTTGTTGCCGTTGTACTCGTTGCGGAACGGCGGCTCGGTGCCCTCGGCTTGCGTGACCTGGTACTGCAGCGGGGTCAGCCGCTTCTTCAGCTCCTCGTCGCTCGGCTTCTCGAACTTCACGGGCCATCCTTTCGCCTGGCCGTCCTTCACGGGGACGGGACGGGTCTCGGGCCGCGACTGCGCCAGCGCCAGCCAGCCGCCGATCGCGAGCGCCGCGGTCAGCCCCCACGACAGCGCCCGCGCGCTCATTTCGCGCCTCCGGCCTCGGCGCCCCACAGCTCCTTCAGCCGCGCGTCGCGACCGCAGCCCATCCGGTAGGACTGATAGCGCACCGGGTTCTTCCGGTAGAAGTCCTGGTGGTACTCCTCCGCGGGCCAGAACGTGTCGAGCTTCACCACCTCGGTGGCGATCGGCTTCGGGAAGCGCGGTGCCAGCTCCGCCTTGCTCTTTTCCGCGGCCTGCCGCTGCGCGTCGTCGTGGAAGAAGATCGCGGAGCGGTACTGGCTGCCGCGGTCGCAGAACTGCGCGTTCGGCGTCAGCGGGTCGACGTTGCGCCAGAACACGTGCAGCAGCCGTTCGTAGTCGACGCGGGCCGGGTCGTAGATCACCTGCACGACCTCGGCGTGCCCGGTGCGGCCCGCCGACACCTGCTCGTAGGTCGGCTGCTTCACGCTGCCGCCCGCGTAGCCCGAGGTCACGGACAGCACCCCGGGCAGCTTCTCGAACGGCCCTTCCATGCACCAGAAGCAGCCGCCCGCGAAGGTCGCCGTGGCCCGTGAAGGCGGCGCCTGCGCGGCCGCTGCCCCCGCCAACGCCAGCCCGACACCGATCGCCACTCGCCACCCGGTCAGACGCACAGCCGGACCTCCTGACACGAGGGTAGAACGGGAGCGCGTGGCGCGCCATTCCCGCCGGGATGTCAGGAGTTGCGACGCGGCGGGGGCGGCGGTGGTGCCGGGGGGGCCGTGGGAGCGGGACGCCGCACCGGCGCCGCCTCGATCTGGGCCCGGCGTTCGCGGACGCGTTCGGGGGCGACGTGCGCCGCCAGCCGCGCGATCCGCGCCTCGCGTTCGGCGCGCGCCCGCGCCGCCAGCTCCTCCGGGCCCGGCGTCGGCGCCGGAGCCGGCGCCGCGGCGACCGGGAAGCGGGCCACGGCGACGAGCGCGAGCAGCAGCACGAACGCCGCCAGCCCGAAGGCCAGCCCCGCCCGGTACCAGCCGGGTGCGGGCCGGCGATGGAGGGCGTGGGCCGCGAGCGTGCGCCCGGCCGCGGCCAGCACCAGCATGCGGCCGTCGCTGGCGGCCACGCCGCGGATCGACTGCAACTCGCCGCCGCCCAGCTCGGAGCGACCGAGCTCGACTCCGTCGGCACGGAAGGCGACCAGCAGGCCGGCCTCGGTGCCCGCGAACAGCTCGTCGCGCCCGTCGCCGTCCACGTCGATCGCCGCCAGCGCGGTGATCTTGCGGTCGAGCGTCGCGTCCCACAGCGTCTCGGGCAGCGCGATGCCGCGCTGCGGGCGGATCGCCTTCAGCGCGCCGCCCTTGCCGCCGATCACCACCTCCGCCGCGGCCGGGTCGCCGTCGTGCTCGAAGGCGCGGATCTCGCCGACCGCCTCGCCGAGCCCCCACGACCAGGACGCGGCGCCGTCGGCCGTCATCACGCGCAGGCTGCCGCCGTCGTCGCCGATCAGCAGCTCGGAGGCGCCGTCGCCGTCGAGGTCCGCGGTGCGCAGGCGGCGCAGTTCGGAGACGCTGCCCCCGGCGGCCACGGTGCCGTCGCCGCGGAGCACGGCGAACGTGCCGCCGCGATGTCCGACCGCGGGCAGGCGCTCCTTGCGCCCCTGGCCCGGCCGCACGTCGTCCAGCCCGCGCGCCTCCTGCTCGGCCGCACCGCCGGGCGCCGGGTCGGTCTGCCACAGCCGCTGGCCGCCCGCCGAGATCGCGGTCAGCCGGCCCGCCGCGTCGGCCACGACCACCTCGCGGCGACCGTCGCCCTCGAAGTCGGCCGGCAGCATCCGCCGCGCAGGCGCGTCGAGCGGCGCCTGCCACAGCGGACGCAGCGCCGTGTCGAGGGCGATCACGCGGGCAGGCAGCGTCGCGGCGACCAGGATCTCGTCGCGGCCGTCGCCGTCGACATCCCCGGCGGCGCCCGCCGTCGCCGCGACGTCGAGCTTGCGCAGGCCCTCGCCCTCGTCGTCGAGCACCCACACCCGCGACTTCGTGACGACCACGGCCAGCGGGATGCGAGCGTCGTCCGCGGGCCGCTCGCCCGGGCGCAGGCCCGCGGGCTTCTCGATGGTCAGCACGTCGGGCACGTCGCGGGCGTAGATCCGCTCGAAGCGCGATCGTTCCGGCCCCGCCCCGGAGCGCTCGGCGACGAAGCCGCCGGAGATCAGCAGCGCCGCCGCGAGGACGACGGCGGTGAGCGCCAGCCGCCGCCACGTGACCTTCACGACGCCCTCTCGAACGCCGCGAAGCAGCGCGCGGCCAGCGCCACGACGTCGGCGGCGGCGGGCGCCTCGGCGTCGAGCCGGGCGGCGATCGTGGCCCGGTTCTGCTCGACGACCGCCGGCCCCGCGGCCAGCGCGCCGACGGCCGCCGCGGCCGGCGGCTCCGCGCGCGGCCTGTAGAGCGAGGGCGGCACGACGAGCTGCACCTCCAGCGTGCCGAGCCGCTCGCTGCGCCCGGGCTTCAGCTTGCGGCGGCGCGAGCCCTGCTTCCAGTACTCGCCGCGCGCCTTGACGCGGTCGACCGCCGCGATCCGCAACTGCGAGCCGTCGCGCAGCGGCAGCCGCAGCCGCAGCCACTCGTCGCGGTAGATCGAGATCTCGGCGCCGGACGCGGCCTTGGCCGAGCGGGTCAGCTTCTCGGGCACCTGGGCGCCGCGCAGGTCGAGACCGCCCGTCACCCGGCGCCCCGGCGCGACGTCCGCGGCCACCGCCCGCAACACCTCGATCCAGGGCGTGATGCGCGGGCTCAGGTCCGGCGGCGGCGCCGGCTTCTCGGCGCCGTCGCGCCAGAGTCCGAGGCCGGCGATCAGCGCGGTCACCAGGCCGACGCGCCAGAGGCCGACGCTCGCGGGCCCGAGTCCCAGCGCCAACTCCAGTCCGCCCAGGAAGAAGAACCCCAGGCCGGCCAGCGCGGCGGTGGCGCAGCCGCCGCCTGTCGCGCCCGGCTTGCGGCCGGCGCCGACGGCGAGCAGCGCGCCCAGCCACAGCGCCGGGATCGTCGCGGAGAACACCGCGGGGTAGAAGGAGAACGCGAGGTCGATGCCGTAGAAGACCAGCGCCGCGCCGAGCAGTCCCCCCACGACCCGCCAGCGCGGGCCGCGCGCGGGCGGCTGCGGGGGCGGCGGGGGAGGCGCCGCCTGCTCGGCGAGCAACAGGGCCGCCTCTTCCGGCAGGTGGTCCAGCGCCAGGTTCGGTCCGCTCATCGCCGCCCACCCGGCGACCGGTAGACTGCCGGCGCGTGGCGCGAGTCCTGTACGCGGCGTTCGACGTGGTGCCGAGCCCGAAAGGCGCGTCGACCCACGTGCTGGCGTTCGTCGCGGGCCTGGTCGCGGCGGGCCACGAGGTCGTGCTGGCGACGCCGATCGCGCCCGGGCAGCCGCCGCGCGACGTCACCGCGGGCGCAGAGCATCACCGGCTCGGCCGCGGCGGCAGCGGCAACTTCCTGCTGCGCGCGCTGGCCTTCGGCGAAGCGGTCGACGCGCTGGCCCGCGAGCGCGGCCCGTTCGACGTCTACCACTTCCGCTCGCTGTGGCCCGGCGTGCCGCTGGTCCTGCGCGGCGACGCGCGCAGCGTGTTCGAGGCCAACTCCCTCGCCAGCGTCGAGATGCCGTTCCACTACCCGGCCGTGCGCGGCACCGCGACCGCCGCCAAGCTCGCGCGCTTCGAGCGCTGGCTGCTCGAGCGTTCCGACGCGGTCGTCTGCGTGTCGGCGGTCTCGCGGGCGTTCCTCGAGGCGCGCGGCGCGCGCCCCGGCCGCGTGCACCTGATCCCCAACGGCGTCGACACCGGCCTGTTCGCCGCCACGCCGCTGCCGCCGCGGGACGCCGGCCGCGAGCCGGTCGCGCTCTACGTCGGCACCCTCGCCGACTGGCAGGGCCTCGGCACCCTGCTCGACGCGATGCCCTCCGTGCGCTCCCGGGTGCCGCTGCGACTCCGCATCGTCGGCCGCGGTCGCCAGCGCCAGCGCAAGGAGCTGCTGCGCCGCGTGCGCCACCTCGGGCTCGAGGCTCACGTCGCGCTCGAACCCGCGGTGCCGCACGAGGCGGTGCCCGCGCTGATCGCGCAGGCCGACGTCTGCGTCGCGCCGCTCTCGCTCGACGAGCGCAACGTGGTGCAGGGCTGCTGCCCGCTGAAGGTGCTCGAGTACATGAGTTGCGGCCGGCCCGTCGTCGCTTCGGGACTGCCGGTCGTGCGCGAGCTGGTGCGCGACGGCGAGGCGCTGTTCGTGCCGCCCGGCGCGCCCGACGCGCTGGCGGCCGCGCTGTGCCGGGTGGCGGAGGACGGGGACCTCGCCGCCCGCCTCGCCCGCCGCGCCGCCGATCGCGCCCGTCACGCCTTCACCTGGTCGCGAGCGCAGGAGCGGCTGCGCTCTCTCTACGCGGGGCTTCCCGCAGCTCCCGGAACAGCGACAGGTAGCGACGCGCCTCCCGCTCCGGAGTGAACTCGCGCGCGACCCGCGCGCGCGCCGCTTCTCCGAGCGCGGCCGCCCGTGCCGGGTCGTCGAGCAGCGCCGCGATCGCGGCCGCCAGCGCGTCGACGTCGCCCGGCGGCACCCGCACGCCGCAGCCTTCGCCCATCGCGTCCGGGATGCCGCCGGCCTCGGCGCCGACGACGGGCCGGCCGCAGGCCATCGCCTCCAGCAGCGCGTTGGGCATGCCGTCGCGCAGCGACGGGTGGACGAACACGTCCATCAGTGCGTAGACGGGCGGCAGCGCCGGGCCCTCGCGGTGAGGCAGAAGCGCGAGGCGGACCTCGGGGTGGCGGCGCTGGAACAGCTCGACGTAGCCGGCCGCGTCGGCGCGCACGCCGCCCGCGGCCAGCAGCGTCACCGGCCGCGACTCGGCGAGCTTCGCGAGCGCCGGCAGCAGCGTCGTCAGCCCCTTCTTGTGGCGCAGCTCGCCCGAAAAGCCGATCACGGCGCGACCCGCGAGCTCGAGCGTCGCGCGCAGCGCCTCGTCGGGCGCCACGGGGTGGAACACCCAGGTGTCGACGCCGTTGGGGATCACCTCGACCCGGGCCTGTGGCGACAGCGCCCGCGCCTTGCGCGCGAGGTCGCCGCTGACCGCGGTCACGGCGTCGGCGAGGTCGAGCGCGCGCAGCACGTGGGCGGCGCGCGACGGATCGTGCACGGCGCGGTCGAGGTCGTTGCCGCGGGCGCTGACGACGGAGGGCACGCCGAGGTAGCGGCCCGCATAGGCGGCGAGGAAGCCGGAGCGCACGAGGTAGAGGCCGTGCAGCGCGTCGAACGGCGCTTCGTTGTGCCTCGCGCAGAGGCGCTCGAACAACAGTGCCTGCGTCTCCTCCGCGTCGCGCGCCGGGCCGAGGCGCCACACGGGCACCATCTCGCCCATCTCTTCGAGCCGCTGCGCGCCCGGGGGCAGGTCGTCCGCCAGGGCGAAGGCCTCGACGGCCGCTCCGACCTCGGCGAGCTGGCGGGCGATGCGGGCGGCCGCGACGGCGAGCCCGCCCGGGTCCGGCGGGAAGCGGTCGGCGAGCAGGGCGACGCGCATCAGGAGAGGTCCGCGAACTGCTCTTCTTCGTCTTCGGGTGCCTGCGGCGCCGCCTCGAACGCGGCCACGTCGCGGGCGTCGAACAGCGGGAACAGCAGCGCTGCGGCGCCGGCCGCCGCGGCCGCTCCGCCGACGAAGGTGCCGAGGCCGGCCCGCTCCGAGGCGCCCGCCAGCAGCGGTGGCAGGTCGGAGCCGGTCGCGCAGCCGCGGCACAGCAGGCCCGCGTCGCCCAGCTCCGCGTGCTCCTCGCACACCTCGCGGCCGCACTTCGCACAGGCGCCGAGCGCGGCGTTGGGACACGGGTGCGGCAGCAGGAAGCCCGTCGCGAGCTGGCAGGGCGTCGGCGCCATGGGGTCGGGGTCGCGCGGATTGTGGCACGGCGCGGGGCCGCCCCGCTCAGATCCGATCGCCGATCCGCTCTTCCAGTTGCCGCAGCACCGCTTCGCCGGACTCGCGCGTGTAAGGAGCCTCGTAGAACTCCTCGAGGTCCAGCGGCTCGTGGAGGCGCAGCCGGCACGCCCGGAACAGCTTGCCCGGGAGCTGCTGGTGCAGCAGCAGCTCCCGGAAGCCGTCGGCCCGGAGCGGGACCGCGACGGCGCGCGAGTCGTGGAGCAGGCGCGCGACCCCCGCCCGCAACGGCGCCCCCTGGCGCGTGGTGCCCGCGGGATAGTGGAGCAGCCAGCCGTCGCGGATCGCCTCCAGCACCCGCGACACGCCCTCGAGGTCGACGTCGCGCTTCACGTCGTGGCCCCCCTCGCGGAAGCTGCGCTTCAGGGTGACGCCTCCCGCCAGGTGCATCAGGGCGGTCAGCACGTTCTTCTTCATCGTCTCCTCGGCGGCCGAGAAGCGGAGCATCGGCCGCTCCAGCGGGAACAGGTGCCGCACGTAGACGAGGTCGAAGAAGGCGAGCGCCTCCATGAAGTACGTCTGGTGGTTCGAGAGGAAGACGACGTTGCGCAGCGGCAGCCGCTCGAGCAGGTCGTCGCCCTCGACCTGCACCTCGTTGAGGACCTGCATGTAGGGAACGGTGAACCCCGCCCCGAAGCCCGCGATGATGCCGCGGCGGAGCCAGCGCTGCAGGAACGCCTGGGCCGCGTGGCGTGCGGGGAGGAGGGGAAGCCGCCGGGTGTCTCTCAAGCTGCACTCCCTGTGCCGACCGGGGATTATAGGTCGCCGGCAGCGCCCAGGATCGCGTGCAGCCGCGCGTTTTCGTCGAGGAAGTCGTCGCAGCGGGCGCAGGGCGGCAGCCGGGCCGGGGTCAGGATCTGGCGGCGGGTGTCCGCGTAGGCCCGCCCCTGCCAGATCTCGGCGAACGGCCGCTCGGTGACGTCGCCGAGCGGCCGCAGGCCGCGCGCCATGCAGCAGACGAAGACCCGCCCGTCGTGGTCGACGAGGGCGTGCGTGAACGGAGCCAGGCACGGCTTGCGCTCGTAGTGGCCGAGCGCATAGTCGCCGCGCGTCGCGCGGGCCTTCTCTTCAGGAGTGCGGCCGAAGACCCAGGCCTCGGACGCGTCGGCGAACAGGCCGAGGCGCAGGCCCTCCTCGGCGAGCGCGGGGGCCACCCGCGCGTCGTACTCCGCGATCTCGTCGGCGCCGAGCGCCAGCGCCTCGCCGCTGTGGTCGTCGACGGGCATCAGCCGGAGCGCGCGCGCGCCCGTGCGCAGAGCCAGCTTCGGCAGCCCGCCCAGGGTGCGGAAGTTGAGGCGGGTGACCACGGTGTTGATCGCGAGCGTCAGCTTGCCGCGCCGCGCCTCCTTGCGCAGGTTCTTGAGGCCCGCGACCGCCTTCTCGAACGAGCCCGGCAGCCCGCGCTGGCGGTCGTGCACCTCCGCCACCGGCGAGTCGATCGAGACCGCGGCCGCGCGCAGCCCCGCTTCGACCAGCCGCCGCGCCCGCTCGCGGGTGAACAGCGTGGCGTTGGTCGTCAGCGTGACGCGCAACCCCGCCGCGGTGCCCGCCGCGACGATCGCCTCCAGGTCCTCGCGCAGGCCGGGCTCGCCACCGGTCAGGTGGACCTTGCGGCAACCGAGCGCGGCGAGCTCGGCGAACAGCACGCGCAGCCGCTCGGGGGTGAGCCGCTCCCGCCGCTCGCGCCGCCAGTGGTCGCACATCGCGCAGCGCAGGTTGCAGCCGTCGACCAGCTTCAGCTTGACGGAAAGCGGCCGGAACCCGCGCGCCCCGCGCACCGCCTCGTGGAACTCGCCCGCAGCCGCCGCGACCTCGTCGAACGCGTACATGGGGATGCGGCGAGTCTACTCCCCGGCCGCGCTGCGCCCGCGGAAGAATCAGGCCAGCGGCACGCCGCAGGTCTCGCAGGTCTTCGGGTCCACGACTCGCCCGTGGCGTCGTTCGTGGAAGTTCCGCGGACGCAGCTCGCACACGGGGCACCGGTAGATCCGGTCCGTGGCCCACATCACGAGGCCCCCGACCACGGCTGCCACCAGGATGCCGAGTTCCGTGTCGCCCGGGGCAGGCTCCGCTTCGGAGGGCGATCGCAGCCAGAGGTAGAGGCCGGCGAGCAGGAACGCGACGAGCGCAGGCCCGTGCGCGAGCCAGCGCCGCTGCCGCCACGCCAGCCGCACCCAGGCGGCCTCGGTGCGGGTCCAGGTCGAGTGCGCCGAGTTCTTCGGTCGATGCTCCGGGTCGAGCCCGATGTAGTACATGGGAGGTGGCGGCTCGCGTCAGCGGCGGGCGGCGGCCAGCGTGCTTTCCGCTGCGGCCAGCTTGCGCCGGGCCTTGTCCACGTAGTGGCGGTCCTCGACCGCATGGCGCGCTTCGATCGGCTCGTCCGCGCAGCGGCGGAGCAGGGCGAGGCCCTCGTCGCGACCGCGGGGGTCGTGGTCGAGAAGGGCCGCGCCGAGGAAGAACAGGTGCTGCTTCGCTCGCGGCGCGATCGCGTGCGCCGCGCGGATCGAGGCGATGCCCTTCTCCTTCGCCACCCAGCCCGTCAGCAGCGGGATCTTCGGCGCCTCGGTGTGCAGGCGGCCGAGGATCAGGTGGGCGCCGCCGTCCATCGTCTCCGGCGCCACGGCGATCACCGCCTCGGCGAGGTCGCGCATCTTGCCGGCGGTGCCCTGCCAGGCCGCGGCGATCTTGTGGTCGACCGCCCACTGGCCCCACGCCGCCGCGGTCCACAGGAACAGCTCGGCGGCCAGCGGCTCCGCCCGGATCGCGCTCTGGAGCCGCTCGCGCCGCGAGCCCTCGCGCCCCGCCAGCAGCCGCTTCACGGTGTCGTCGCCGAGGCGCTTGGCCTCCTCGAACAGCGCTGCGCTGCGGGGGCCTTTCTCCACCTTGCAGAAGCCGACGCGGAAGAACACGGCGCGCAGGAACCCGCGCCGCGCCGAGAGCGACGCGGGCTCCACGGCGAGTGCCTGTCGATACGCGTCGAGCGCCGCCTCGATCGTCGCCGGCGCGCAGTCGGGCCCGTCGCTCCCTTCCGCGCGCCGCTCGTACAACTCCTCGGCCGCGGCCAGCGCCGCCGCCGGCCCCGGCGCCGAGGGGGCGGCCAGGACCAGCGTCAGCGCGGCCGCGGCGAGCATCGACCTACAGGAAGTACTGGACGCGGATCGCCTGGGCGATGCTGACGATCACGAACAGCCAGATGCCGAAGTAGATCGGGACGAACTTCTTCCGCGTCTCGAGGTGCTCGGGGAACAGCACCGGCTTGCCGGCGAACTTGCCGCGCGGCACGTTCGGGAAGAAGAACGTCTTGTAGGTCTCGATCGTGGCCACGGTGTAGCCGAGGCCGCCGACCGCGCCGATCATGTACGAGTCGGTGAGGAACGACAGCAGCCACGAGTAGAACGCGGCGAGCGCCGGGCTGCGGAAGAACTTGAAGGTGTGGAAGCCCTCGATCGGGGCGTCCTTGAAGGCGCCGCCGAAGGCCGACAGCCAGCCGCCGACCGAGCCCAGCAGCAGGAACTTGACGATGCTGATCGGCTCGTCCGGCACGTTGTGCAGGTGGATCAGGAACACCGAGACGAGCACGACGATCACGTGGGCGATCGCGATCGCCCAGCGCTTGCCGCCCGCGGGGATCACCTTGCCGAACACGTGGAACTGCATCGGAATCGTGTACTTGCTCTGGTCCTCGAAGCGGACGAAGGTCTTGTAGAACTCCGTGGCGCCGCGCTCCGCGCAGTAGGTGAGGCCGAACAGCAGCACGATGCCGCGCGCGCTCATCGGGTCGAACGCCAGCAGCGGCACGTACGAGAAGCCCCAGTAGATCAGCGGCGCCAGCACCGCGGCGGTGAAGATGCTGCGCGGGTAGTGGCGGAAGCCCTCGTGCGGGGCGTCCTTGTACATGCCCCAGGTGGCGGTGTGGGTGCCAGCGATGATCCCCACCGCGAGGGCGGCCAGAAAGTCCATTTCGTCTCCTTCGTCTCTCTCTCTCGAAAGTCCGTCAGGCGCCGTCGCCGGCGCCGATCTCCTCCACGAGCTCCAGGTCGCGCCGGGCCCGCGCCAGGTCCATCTCCGGCGTGCGTCCCGTGGCCATCGCCGCCAGGAAGTCGCGCCACATCGCCCCGCGACCCGTCAGGTCGCGCAGGCCGCCGGGGAGCAGCACGGTCTTGCGTCGCCCCCACACGAACACGAACAGGCCGTTCGACTCGAAGGCGATGGCGCCCTCGCGGCCGAAGATCCGCGACAGCCGCAGGCCCTTGAGCGGCGAGGGCTGCTCCCACGAGTGGACCAGCGCGCCGACCGCGCCTTCGGCGTACTCGAACGTGGCGAGCGCCGCGCGTTCGGGCGCGCCGGCGTGAGCGGGGAAGGCGCCGCGCGCGCGCTTCACGGTCAGCCCCAGGCCGGCCATCAGGCTCACCCAGTGGATGCCGCCCTCGTACAGCGCGCCGCCGCCGACCGCCGGGTCCTGCCGCCAGCCGTCGACCTTCTGCTCCTTCATCGCGTTGACGAGCACGAAGCGCGGCTCGCCGATCGCCCCCTCGCGCAGCAGCCCGCGCAGGGTCACGGCCAGCGGCTTGTAGTAGTAGTTCTCGGCGACCAGCACCTGCTTCCCGGCGCGGGTCGCGGCCTCGGCGACGGGCCCGAAGGTGGCCGCGCGCGGGAAGGCGGGCTTCTCGACGATCACGTGCTTGCCCGCGGCGAGCGCTTGCACTGTCAGCGCCTCGTGCGAGTCGGGCGGCGTCAGCACCGCGACCGCGTCGACCTCGGGCGAGGCGATCGCGGCTTCGTAGGAGTCGAGCACGCCCGTGCCCCACTCGCGGGCGAAGGCCTCGGCCCGCTCGCGCTCGCGGCTGGCGGCCAGCAGTCGCACCGCGTCCGCCATCGGCTTCAGCGCCGTGGCGTGCAGCCGCGCGGCGTAGCCGCAGCCGAGCAGCGCGATGCGGAGCGGGGCGTTCACCGGTCTTCGCTCAGGCCCGCGCCGGCAGGCCGTGGACGAGGGCCTGGCCCACGCGCAGCGCGTTGGCCGCGATCGTCAGGCTCGGGTTGACGCCGCCCGCGGTGGGGAAGAACGAGGCGTCGACGACGTGCAGGTTGTCGACGCCGCGGAAGCGGCAGAAGCGGTCGAGCGGGTTGCGCTTCGGGTCGTCGCCCATGCGCACGGTGCCGCAGACGTGGGAGAACGTCCTGATCTTGTGGTTGTAGACGAACATCGCGCCGGCGCGCTTCAGGACCCGGCCGGCCTCGCGGAACAGCGCGCGGCGCGCCTGTTCGTCGCGCTCGGTGTAGATTTGGCGGACCACCGGCAGCGGCAGGCCGAACTGGTCGCGCGCGCCGGCGTCGATCCGCACCCGGTTCTCCGGGCGCGGCTGGTCCTCGGCCATCACCAGCAGCCCGGTGAGCCGGCGCACGCCGGGGCCGAGGAAAGGCGCGACGAGGCGGGGGGCGTTGGCCTGGACCAGCGCGAGAGGAGGCGTTTGCAGCGACTGGACCGAGCCGAGCCGCCCGCGCGGCGTGCCGATGCGTTCGTGGCCGTAGTAGAAATCGTGGAACCCCACCTGCTTGTGGAACTGCTTGCCGCCGTCGGGCAGGCTCGCGAAGCAGCCGAGCGCGATGCCGTTGACGTGCCGGCACAGGTAGCGCCCCACCGCGTCCCCAGCGGGGTTCTTCCCGGCAAGCCCCGTGGCCAGCAACAGGTGGGGCGAGGCGATCGCCCCGCCCGCCAGGATCACGGTGGCGACCGTGAAGGATACGCGAACCGCGCGGGTGCGGTCGATGCACTCCACCTCGGCGATCCGGCCGCCCTTCTCGTGCAGGCCGACGACCGCCATGTGCGGCCGCAGTTCCAGCCCGCGGCGGACCAGGTCGGGGATCACGCCGGTGGCGAGGTCGTTCTTGGCCCCGATCGCACAGGCGAAGGTGTCGCAGGTGGGGCAGGCGATGCAGCCCTCGCGCCCTTCCTCTTTTCTGTAGTGGATCGCGAGCGGCAGCGGGAAGGGCTTCAGGCCCAGTTCGCGCCCGGCGTCGGCGACCCGCTTCGCGGTGGGGGAGAACGGCGGCGGCGCCTGCGGATAGGGCTCGCCCCGGCGGTCGGGCTCGGTCGGGTCGGCGCCGGCGATCCCCGCGACGTCGAGCCGCTTCTCGACGTCGGCGTAGTACGTCTCGAGGTCGGCGTAGCCGATCGGCCACAGCGCGCCGCTGTCGCCCACGATCTCCGGGTCCGGCTCGAAGTCGCGCTCGCGCATGCGGAACGAGACACCGCCGTAGAACACCGACTGGCCGCCGACGCACCCGGTCACGTGCATCACCGGGTTCTGGCCGCCGGCCTCGGCGCGGAACGCGGCCTCGCCGGTGGCGTAGGGCGTCAGGTCCATCGAGCCCTGCGCGGCCCAGTTGTGGGGCCCGCGCGTGACGTGCCCCCCGCGCTCGAGCATCAGCACCCGCGCGCCGGCGCGCACCAGCGGGTCGGCGACGAACGCGCCCCCGAAGCCCGACCCGATCACGATCACGTCCCAGTCCCGGCGCCCGGGGCTCATCTTCTTTCTCTGTCCTCCTGGGAAGCCGAGGCGCTTGCGTGAACGGCCTCGGAGCGTGGGACCCCGGCTACTTCGTCTCGAGCCTGGGGGTGGGAATCGTGAGCGGCCTCGTGCCTTTCGTCAACATCGAGGTCTACATCGCCGGCATGGCCGCCCTGTCCCAGGCCCCGGCCGCCTCGATCATCGCCTCGACGACCCTCGGCCAGATGATCGCCAAGGCGATTCTCTACCAGGTCGGCAAGGGCGCGATCACGATGCCCTGGCTGCTGCGCGCGAAGGAGAAGATCCACAAGGCCAGCGAGTCGCTCCACCGCCACGAGAAGGGCGCGGACGCGGTGGTCCTGCTCTCGGCGATCACCGGCTTCCCGCCCTTCTACGCGGTCAGCGTGGCGGCCGGCATGCTGAACATGTCCTTCTGGACCTTCATGGCCATCGGCACCTTCGGCCGCATCCTCCGCTTCTCGGTGGTCTTCTACCTCCCGAGGTACCTGGCGGCGGGCTAGAGGCCTCCCGGGACTCGGTCTTGGGCCCGATCCCGGTCGTGATCGCGATCCTGATCCGGGTCCTGGTCCCTCGTCGGTTCACCGCTCCTCGAAAATCGCATGCAAGTGTCTATTGATCAATGGATTGACAAAACTAAAATTCGATTTTAGTTTTGCATCATGTACCGCTCCCGCAAGCTGGGTCCAGCCCTCCGCTCAGCCTTGGCCTCTTTCCCGGCCGTTCTCCTGACAGGCCCTCGCCAGTCGGGCAAGACGACGCTACTCAAGCACGAGCTCCCCGACGCCCGTTACGTCACGTTCGACGACCCCCTCGAACGCGACCTCGCCACTACGGACCCGGCCGCCTTCCTTCACCGCTTCACCGACCACCCCGCGGTCCTCGACGAGATCCAGTACGTCCCCTCGCTCCTCCCGCATCTCAAGATGCGGATCGATGCGGAGCCCGACCGCCTCGGCCGATGGGTGCTGACCGGCTCGCAGCAGTTCGGCCTGATGCGCGACGTGAGCGAGTCGCTCGCCGGCCGCGTCGCGCTGCTCGAACTCCCACCCTTCTCGGCCGCCGAACTCCCCCGCGACTCGTTCGAGCAGGCGATCTGGAACGGCGGCTACCCGATCCCCGCCCTGCACCCCGACCGCCGCGAACTCTGGCTGCGCAGCTACGTCGCCACCTACGTCGAACGCGACGTCCGCCAGATCCGCAACGTCACCGACCTCCGCGCCTTCAGCCAGTTCGTCGCGCTGGCCGCAGCCCGCCATGGCCAGGTCCTCAACGCCGCCGACTTCGCCCGCGACCTCGGCCTCACCCTGCCCACGATCAAGGCGTGGACGAGCGTGCTCGAGGCCTCCTACGTCGCCCACCTCCTGCCCCCCTGGCACCGCAACTACGGCAAGCGCGTCTCGAAGACCCCGAAGCTCTACTTCTTCGACTCGGCCCTCGTCACCTACCTCACGCGCCAGCCCGACGCGGCCGCGGCCCTCGCCGGCCCCATGGGCGGCGCCCTGCTCGAGGGCTGGGTGGTGAGCGAAGCGGCCAAGGCCTTCATGGCCGCGGGCCGCAAGCCGGACCTGTGGTTCTGGCGGTCCCACGACGGTCTGGAAGTCGACCTGCTGATCCTGATCGGCGGCAAGCTCCAGCCGATCGAGATCAAGCTCACGGCCACCCCCTCCGCGGGCCACGCCGACCCCCTCGACCGCTTCTGCGCCCTGGCCGGCGCGGACGCGATCCGCCCCGGCCTCCTCGTCTGCCGCACGGACCAGGAACGCACCCTCCCAGGCGGCCACAGAGCCATCCCGTGGTCTCAGTTCCCAACCTGGCTCGCGGAGCGGTTGTAGGGGCCTCGGGCTGGCCCCGGTTGTCGTAGGCTTGGGCAACCATCCATGCACAAGGGCCTCTACGACTCGCTCCTGACGGCGCGCCTGCAGGAGTGGATCGCCGGGCGCGACGACATTCGTGCGCAGTCGCGCGCGCTCGAGGACGTCGACGCTCCGGAGCGGCTCGCTCGCTTTCTAGCCGAAGAAGCCCGGCGGCTCCTGGCCGACCTGCCCGCAGACGGCCGCGCCGAGAAGCAGGCACAACTCGTCAACGAGACGCTCGCGTGGCTGAAGCAGCGCCTCGACGGCGAAGGCACGGAGCGCCTCGTCTCGCCCGCGCGCGTGCTGCTCGCCCTGCACAGCGAACCCGCGCCGCCGCCGCGTCCGCTGACGCCACTGGGCACGTCGACGCTGTTGATCCGGCCGGGCAAACCGGACCTGGGGCACGAACTCGCCGCGGAGGTGGCCTCCGCCGACCGCGTCGATGCGCTCGTCAGCTTCGTCACCTGGAGCGGTTTCCGCCGCCTTCGGCGAACGTTGCTGGAGCACTCGGAGAAGGGGCGCGGCCTGCGCCTCCTGACGACCACCTACATGGGCGCCACCGACGCCACCGCGATCCGGGAGATCGCGCGGCTGCCCGGGGCCGAGGTTCACGTCTCGTTCGACGGCCGTCGCAGCCGCGTCCACGCCAAGGCGTGGTTGTTCCATCGTGACACCGGCTTCAGCTCGGTGTGGGTCGGCAGCGCGAATCTGTCCCGCTCCGCGCTCGCAGGCGGGCTCGAGTGGACGATGAAGGCGAGTGAAGCCGACCTCCGCCACGTCGTCGAGATGTTTCGGGGCTCCTTCGACAGCCTGTGGAACGATGCCGAGTTCGAACGCGTCGAGCCCGAGAACCAGGAGCAGATGCAGCGCCTCGAACTCGCCCTCAGGGCAGCGCGGGGCGACGCGCCTCGGCCGGACGAGCCGGAGCTTCTCTTCGACCTGCGGCCCTATCCGTTTCAGGAGGAAATCCTCGAGCAGCTTGCCGAGGAGCGCCTGGGCCGGGGCCGAACCCGGAACCTCGTCGTGGCCGCCACGGGGACAGGCAAGACGATGCTGGCCGGCTTCGACTACGCCCGCCAGCCCGGCCGGCCGACCCTCCTCTTCCTGGCCCACCGCGAGGAACTCCTGCGGCAGGCCCGGACGGCCTTCCGGCACATCCTCCGCGACGGCAGCTTCGGCGAACTCCTCGTGGGCGGCGAGGTGCCGAGCAGTCCCAACCATCTGTTCGCGTCGATCCAGAGCTTCCGCAACAGCGCTCTGGTCACTCGCCACGGCGCCGACCACTGGAAGTACGTCGTCCTCGACGAGGCGCACCACGCGCCCGCCGAGGGGTACCAGCACGTTCTCGGCAAGCTGAGGCCGTCGATCCTGCTCGGGCTCACGGCCACGCCCGAGCGAACCGACGCCCAGTCCCTGCTCCCCGACTTCGACGGAGCGATCGCGGCCGAGATGCGGCTCTGGCATGCGCTCGAGAAGCAGCTCGTCGTGCCGTTCGAGTACTACGGCGTTGCCGACGAGACGGATTTCTCCGCAGTCGAGTGGCGGCGCGGCGGGTACGACTCGACGCAGCTCGAGGGCGTGCTCACCGGCAACCATCGGCGCGCCGAACTGGTCGCCGAGCAGTTCAGGCGCCACCGCGGCGCCTGGCGGGACGCGCGCGCCCTCGCTTTCTGCGTGAGCGTCCGGCACGCCGAGTTCATGTGTGAGCGCTTCAACCGCTACGGCATCCCCGCCGCCGTCGTGCACGGGGGAACTCCGAGCGATGAGCGCAGGGCGTCGACCGATCGCCTCCGTGAACGCGACGTCAACGTCTTGTTCACCTGCGACCTCTTCAACGAGGGCATCGACCTGCCGTTCGTCGACACGCTGCTGTTCCTGCGGCCCACGTCGAGCGCCACCGTGTTCCTCCAGCAGTTGGGCCGCGGCCTGCGACACGACGGCCCGGACAAGGCGAGTTGCCTGGTGCTGGACTTCGTCGGTCAGCACCGCCGAGAGTTCCGCTTCGACGACGTCCTGTCCGCGCTCACGGGCATTCCCCGAGGTCGACTCGTGAACGCGGTCGAGACGGAGTTCCCCACGCTGCCGTCGGGCTGTGCGATTCAGCTCGAACGCCAGGCGCGCGACCGAATCCTCTCCTCGCTCCGCGCGAGCCTCGGGGGTGGAACTCATCGCCTGGCCGAGGAGCTGCGACGCGCCGGCCCGCTGCGCCTGGCCGCGTTCCTCGACCACACGGGAAGGTCCCTCGAGCAGATCTACCAGGCCGGGGGAATGACCGCATTGCGCAGGCTCGCGGGCCAGCTCCCGCCGGGCGACGACGGAGGCGTCAATCGCAGGCTCCGTGCGTTGCTGCACATCGACGACCCGGGACGCCTGCAAGTCATCGAAGACCTTGAAGCGGCCCCACCCCTCGAACGGCTGATGGTGGGCTACCAGCTCTTCCATGAGGCGACGGACGCCTTCGGGCCCAGCGACTGGCTGCGGCGGCTGTCCCCAGAGCTCCGGGGGGAGTTGGCCGAGCTCGCGGAAGCCCTGCGTCCCCGCGTGCACGCGCTCGAAAGCCCCTGGATCTCTCCCAGCTGGCCCTTGCGCCTCCACCGCCGCTACGAGCGCCGCGAGATCCAGACGGCGGTCGGCCACGCAACACCCGCACGTCGACCGAGCCACCGGGAAGGTGTGCTGCGCCTCACGGACGTCAAAGCGGAGATCCTCTTCGTGACCCTCGATAAGTCGCGTGGCAGCTTCTCCCCGACCACGAGCTACCGCGACTACGCGATCAGTCGCGAGCGATTCCACTGGGAGAGCCAGAACTCGGCATCGGAAGACTCCCAGGCCGGGCGTCGCTACATCGAGCAGGCGCGAAACGGGTGGCTCTTCTTCCTCTTCGTCCGAGAGAGCCCGGACGATGCATTCGTGGCGCTGGGTCCCGTCCATTACGAGAAACACGTGGGGGAGCGCCCCATGGGGATCACTTGGCGACTGGAGCATTCCCTCCCCGCAGCCCTGTTCGAGAAGTTCGCGGCGCTGCTCGCCGCGTGAGGAGTGCGGAACCATGCCCGTGACCGTCGTCCATCTCGTCGTCGAGGAACCGGAGACCGGGTACTACGGGGAGTGCGAGAACCACACGACGCTGTCCGCCCATCGCACCGAGGCTGGCGCCGAGGCCGCCGTGCGGGAGTGGAGGGCGTCGCACGAAGGGCCGCGCGGGGAGGCGGCGCATGCGTTCGACGCTCCGGAGGAGGGCGAACACTGGTGCGCCTGCGGTCTGGGCGTGCACCTGGAGCAGGTCGAGCTGGCCGACTGACGAGGCCGCCCGGGCGCAACCGGGCGGCCTCAGCCTCGCCTCAAGTGTTGCGCCGCACCAAGCCCGTCAGCAATGCCACGCATCGGGTCAGGAGCTGCCGCGCTGCTACCAGCTTCTCCAGGTTCGAGCGCAGGTCCTCCAGGATGTCCAGGATCGCCTGGCACTCGTACGCGCTGCCCCGTGCGATCGAGAACAGCCGCGCTTGGTCGCGCCGCCCGCTGCGGCCCACCGCCTCGGCACAATTGAGCAGGATCGACGCCGAAGCCCGGTCGAGCTGGTCGCGCAGTCCACCGCCCCGGACCTCCAGCGTCATCGCCACCCGCCGGAACTCCCGCCCCACCGTGTACGCCAGCAACTGCTCCGGGCCGATCACTCGCCCCGTCCGGGTCCGGCTGTCGTCGTGTGCCGCCGTCGCCATCGCGTTTCCTCCTTCGGCGGGGCCCTTCGCCCCGCTCTCGCGACAGCGAGCGGGCGAAGGGCCCACCGCGAAGGAGGAAACGCTTCGCGGCGGTCCGCGACCGGGGACCCGGCACGGAGCGTGACGAAGCCGCCGAACCTCCGCGGCTTCGGCGCGCTCCGTGCTCCGCACCGAAACCGCCGCCGTCCGTCCCCCGGTCCTGATCGTGATCCCGGCCCCGATCCTCCTCCTGCTCCAGGACCAGGGACGAGGACCCGGACCGGGCGGGGATCTGGCCCCGCCTGCCGCGGCCTAGAAATCCCCCTCCCTCACGTAGGGGTGGCTCCACAAGATGACCTGGAGCGTCACCGACTTGACCCACGCCGCGTGCATCCGCTCGACCTCCTCGGCGGAAGCCCCCTTCTTCGCGAGGAAGGGTTTGAGCGTCGTCGTCACAGGCACGATCAGGGCCGGCAGGTAACGGAAGTGGACGATCTCCACGCTGTCCGCGCGATCGGTGTGGTTCTTGGCGACGCGATGATGGCGGCGGCCCAGCTCGTGCTGCCAGTCGAGCCAGGTCTGGTCGAAGCGGGCGTCCGCGGTGTCGAGGATCCACCGCGCGAAGCGCTTGCGCACGGCGCCGAGATAGGCCGCGTCGGGCTGGCCGTCGGAGCGCCGCGAGAAGTAGCGCACGAGGTGGGGTTGCGACGCGACGAAGCCGTACCACACGTCGAGGATGGCGTCGGTCTGGTCGGCGAGCACGGCCTTCGAGGCCCGCAGCGCCGCGACGTCTTCGGGGCCGAGCAGGACGGTCTTCTGCAGCAGCTCGAGCTCGGCGACGCCGAGGGGAGAGCGGCCCAGGCTGGGCGAGCCGAAGGTGTAGCCGGGAATCGACGGCTGCGATTCCTGGGCCTGAACCGGCGCGGCGAGCGCGCCGGCGAGGAGCACCACAGACGAACGGAGAGCGAGTGACATGACGAGCCTCCAGCGGGACTTCGAGGGGACGGCGAGAGGGGACGTGCGGCGCGACTAGCGCGCGGCCGGGCTCCCGCGTTCGGCGCCGACGAAGGCCGACCACGCGAGCAGTTCGGCCTCTGGCGTCGCCGCCTCGTGGTCCTCGCAGTCGAGCCGCAGGTCGCCGTCGGCGAACGGGGCGTCGACGAAGTCGCAGTGGTGCGGCCGAGCCGCCCCGGGATGGGCGTGGGGCCGGAAGAAGCGGCACCCGGCGCACATCCGCGCGACGGGCATCGCGCCGCGCACCTGGAGCGTGCGCACCATCTTGACCAGGCTGCGCAACAGCACGCCACGCTCCACGCCGGACAGTTCGTCGACGGCGGCCATCAGCGCCTCGGGCCACTCGGCGGTGCGCACGGCCTCGCGTCGCCCGCGCGGGGTCAGGCTCAGGCGCAGGGCGCGGGCGTCCTCCGCCCTGCGTTCCCGGCGCACCAGCCCCTTGGCCACCAGCGCCTCGACGGCGGCGCTCGCGGTCGGCGCGGTGGTGCCCAGCGCCTCCGCGACCTCGCCCAACCGCGCGCCGCCGCGGAAGCGCCGCTCCAGCAGGCCCAGGATCTCGGCCTGGGTGGGGCTCAGCCCCCGCGGCAGGCTGCCCTCACGGGCCTGGGTCTTCAGGAACAGCCCGACCCGAGCGAGGCCGGTCACGACCTGGCGGGTGGCGGGTGATGGCGGTGTCGGAGTCTTCATTGGTTAGGACTCCTAAACAATAAGCCCGAAGTAGGTCCGCTGTCAAGGCGCGCCTCTCGCCCGACTGCGACTCCCTGGTCCCGGTCGAGGTCGGGGTCCCGGTCCTGAACCGGCTCGCGGTTGGAATCGGCTCGGAGCGGAGGACCAGGACCGGGACCTGGTTCAAGGATCGGGCTCGACGAACCGTGAGCCGAGTGGGGCCGGCGGGTACCATTGAGCCGTGCAGCAACCTCCCCCCGACCGGCTTCCTTTCCTGGCCGCCCTGTCGTGGTCCGACCACGGTGACCTGACCGAGTTGAAGCCCGAAGAGGCGCTCCGACGCTACGAGGCCGGCTGGCGCTGGCGTGGAGTCCTGGCGGAGCCGTCGCCCGAGGAACTCGAGTACCTGCGCGAACTCGCCGCCTGCTACGGGACGGTGATCCGTGACCTGGACGCGGCCTGAACACGCCGCCGTCGGGGCAGTCCTCGCCGCCCTCGACGCGGACCTGCTGGCAGCGACCGGCTTCGCGTTCGGGGGTGGCACCCGGATCGTCCTCGAGTTCGGCGAGTACCGGCTCTCGCGCGACGTGGACTTCCTCGGCGCCGACCGCGAGGGATACGCCCGGCTGCGCTCGCTCGTGCGGGAGCGAGGGAGCCGTGCCCTCTTCGCGCGCGAGGCGCCGGGCACGCTGACGGTCGCGCGCGCGGACCAGTACGGCGTGCGGTTCGCCGTTCGGACGGCCGACGGCGACCTCAAGGTCGAGTTCGTGGTCGAGGGCCGGATCGAACTCGAACCCGCAGTACAGCCGTCCTGGAGCCCCGTGCCCTGTCTCGCGAGTGCCGACTGCTTCGCGGAGAAGCTGCTCGCCAACTCGGACCGATGGGCGGACCGTCAGACCTGCGCCCGAGACCTGATCGACCTCGCCGTGCTGCGGGCGCGAGGCGGGCCGACGCCCGAGAGCGCCTGGCGGCGCACCGAAGCCGCATACGGAAAGGGCATCCGCGACGACCTGAAGCACGCGATCACCCAGTTCAGGGAGTTGCCCGGCTTCGCCGCGTCCTGCGCGCGTCGCCTCGACGTCTCCGATCAGCCCGCTGTCGATCGGGGAGTCGAGCTTCTGCTGGCGGATCTCGCGTAGCCCGCGTTTCGTCTCCCTGATCGAGATCCGGGTCCTGATCGTGATCCTGATCCTTGCTCCTGGTCCGGGACCAGGACCAGGACCAGGACCACGACCGGAATCAGGATCAGGATCAGGACCTGTTCCAGGAGGAGGAACAGGATCGCGACTCGAGGCCCGCATTCGTTGACGCGGCTCGGCAGCCGGCCTAGAGTGAACCCGTGGAGGCACCGCGTCTCGCGCGGCACGTCGCAGCCCTCCTGGCGTTCCTGTGCCTCGCGGCCCCCGCCGCCGCCGCGGTCCACGTCGTCGAGCTCGACGGTGTCGTGCACGCGGTCAGCGCCGACCACGTCGTCAGCGCGATCGCCGAAGCCGAGGCGGCGAAGGCCCCGCTGGTCGTGCTGCGGATCGACACCCCGGGCGGGCTCGAGACCGCGATGCGGCAGATCGTCGACAAGCTGCTCAACTCGCGGGTGCCGGTCGTCGCCTTCATCGGGCCCGCGGGAGCTCGCGCCGATTCCGCCGGCTTCGTGATCGCGATCGCCTCCGACCTGGTCGCGATGGCCCCGGGCACCAGTCTCGGTGCCGCGCATCCCGTCTCCGCAATGGGCGGCAGCGTCGACGAGACGATGTCGAAGAAGATGACGTCGGCGGTCGCCGCCTACGTGCGCGGGAAGGCCGAGCGCCGCGGCCGCAACGTCGAGCTGGCGGAGAAGGCCGTCGTCGAGAGCCGCTCCTTCACCGAGCGCGAGGCGATCGAGGGCCGCCTCGCCGACCTGGTGGCTGCCGACGTCCCCGCGCTGCTGAAGGCGATCGAGGGCCGCGAGGTCAGGCGCTTCGACGGCACCACCACCACGCTGCGGCTCGAGGGCGAGGCCGTGCAGGTGGTGACGATGAGCTGGCGCCGCGCGATCCTGTCCGCGATCGCCAGGCCCGAGGTGCTGTTCCTGCTGCTGCTCGGCGCGCTGGCGGGGATCGGCGCCGAGATCAGCCATCCCGGCGGCCTGTTCCCCGGCATCCTCGGCGCCCTGTGCCTGATCCTGTTGCTGTTCGCGAGCCAGATCCTGCCGATCAACTGGTCGGGCGTGCTGCTGATCGCGCTCGGCGTGATCCTGTTCGCCGCGGAGGTCAAGGTGACGTCCTACGGCCTGCTGACCGCGGGCGGCCTCGTCTCGGTCGTGCTCGGCGCGCTGATGCTGGTCGACTCGCCGCTGCCCGAGCTGCGCGTCGCCTGGAGCACTCTGCTGCCCGGTGCGCTGCTGCTGGCGGCGTGGACCATCCTGCTCGTGCGCATGGTCGTCGCGGCTCAGCGCCGGAAGCCGACGACGGGCGAATCCGGCCTGGTCGGCCGCGCGGCGGTCGCGATCGAGCCGCTCGTGCCAGAGGGTTTCGTGTCGATCCAGGGCGAGCGCTGGCGCGCGCGCGCCGAGGCGCCGGTGGCGGCGGGCGAGACGGTCGAGGTGCGCGCCGTCGACGGCCTCACGTTGCACGTGGTGAAGAAGGGGGCGTGATGGGTCCGGCGATCGTCGTCTTCCTGATCGTGTTCTGGCTGCTCCTGTCCGTGAAGGTGCTGAACGAGTACGAGCGCGGCGTCGTGTTCCGCCTCGGCAAGCTGCTGCCGGAGGCCAAGGGCCCCGGGCTGGTCATCGTCGCCTGGCCGATCGACCGCATGGTGCGCGTCAGCCTGCGCACCGTCGTGCTCGACGTGCCGCCGCAGGACGTGATCACCCGCGACAACGTCAGCGTCAAGGTCAACGCCGTCGTCTACTTCCGGGTGATGGACCCGATCCGCTGCATCGTCCAGGTCGAGAACTACCTGTACGCCACCAGCCAGGAGGCGCAGACGACGCTGCGAAGCATCCTGGGCCAGGCCCACCTCGACGAGCTGCTCGCCGAGCGCGAACGGCTGGGCAACGAGATCCAGAAGGTCATCGACGAGCACACCGACCCGTGGGGCGTGAAGGTGACCCAGGTCGCCGTCAAGACCGTCGACCTGCCGCACGAGATGCAGCGGGCGATGGCCAAGCAGGCCGAGTCCGAGCGCGAGAAGCGGGCCAAGATCATCCACGCCTCCGGCGAGTACGAGGCCTCGCGCCAGCTCACCGAGGCCGCCCAGGCGCTGCAGACGCAGCCGATGTCGCTGCACCTGCGCTACCTGCAGACGCTGACCGAGATCGCCGCCGAGAAGAACTCGACGATCATCTTCCCGCTGCCGATCGAGTGGATCGAGGCGTTCATGGCGCGCGGCCGCTCCGACAAGCCGCCGGCCTGAAAGCGACCGCTGTGGCGTCCTCCCGGACGTAGAATCGGGTGAAGGGAGGCGCCGATGCAGAGCCTGAACACGATCGCCGCCCGCGAGTCGCTGCCGGCGCCGACGTTCCACCTCGACCGCTTCCAGGAGAGCGTGCTCGACCGCATGCACCTGGAGTTCTTCTTCGAGCGCTGCCGCGTCCTGATCACGCCCTCGCTGCGCCACCTGGTCACCGGCGAGGCCCGGCGCGAGGAGCAGGAGCAGCTCCAGGCCCTGCTCGAGCAGCACCCGGGGCGGATCGCGGAGCTCAAGCGGCTGGTGCTGTGGAACCTCGCGCTGCACTCGGCCCTGCTCGAGACCAACTCCTACTACGTCGCGGTCAACGAGCACCTGGTGATCGTGCGCTTCGTCGGCCGCGAGCCCGGCTTCGAGCTCAAGCTCTACACGCTGAGGCCCGAGGACCTGCCCGACCGCTACGCCGACAAGATCTACCTGGGCCGCGACCTGCTGGTGATCGACGAGCCGCGCCGGCCCCACTTCGGCGTCGGCTTCCTGCGCGACTCGCTGCGCGAGCAGCTCGGCAAGCTGGAAATGCGGCTCGTCAAGCTGGCGCCGGCGCCGGTCGCGGCCGAGCTGCGTCGCGAGTTCTTCGGCGACGCCTCGGAGCTGCTCGAGGACGTGACGGCGGCGGCCGACGGCATCGAGCGCGACTTCCCGGCCCGCGCCCCCGAGGGCCTCGACGAGCCCGCCCTGCTCGACCTCAACCACCGCTTCCGCGAGCTGAAGCACCTGCTGGTCGAAGTCGACGGCGTGCTGGCCGAGCTCGAGGACCGCGCGTTCGTCCAGGCGACGCCGGCGGCGCGTTACGTCACCAAGCTGCGCAAGGACGTCACCAACGACGTCAACTACCTGATGCTGAAGGTCAACGGCCGCATCAGCGACCGCGTCAACGGCATCCGCCTCTAGGCCGGGCTCGCGGCCGATTTCGCGCGCGCGGCGTGCCGTGAGACACTGACTGCCTCTCCGCGCTCCAGAAGGGACCGCGTCGAACGGCGGTTTCCCGGCGATCCCCGTTTCAGCTCAGCATCACAACCTGCCGGAACGGACAAGGACCGCAACCGATCCTCATGCCTTTCTCTGCCTTCTCGCTGCACCCGCAGGTCGCGCGCGCCGTCGCCGACCTCGGTTACACCCGCCCCACCCCCATCCAGTCCCAGGCGATCCCGCCCGCGCTGGCCGGCCGCGACCTGGTCGCCTGCGCCGTCACCGGCAGCGGCAAGACCGCGGCCTTCGCGCTGCCGATCCTGCACCGCCTGGCCACGACCCCCGGCCGCGGGCTGACCCGCGTGCTGGTGCTCTCGCCGACCCGCGAGCTGGCCGCGCAGATCGAGCAGACGTTCCGCGACCTCGGCCGCCACGCCCGGGTCTCGAGCGCCGCCATCTTCGGCGGCGTCGGCATGGGCCCGCAGGAGCAGGCGCTGCGCCGCGGCGTCGACGTGATCGTGGCGACGCCGGGCCGCCTGCTCGACCACATGCAGAACCCCTCGTTCGTGTTCCCGGGCCTCGAGGTGCTGGTGCTCGACGAGGCCGACCGCATGCTCGACATGGGCTTCCTGCCCGACGTCAAGCGCGTGCTCAAGCGGCTGCCCGTGCGGCGCCAGACGCTGCTCTTCTCGGCGACGATGCCGGACGCGATCGCCGCCCTCGCCAAGGAGATGCTGCGCGAGCCGATCCGCGTCGAGGCCGACCGGCCGTCGACGACGGCGAAGGGCGTCACCCACGCCGCCTACCCCGTGGCGTCGGAGCTGAAGTCGGCGCTGCTCGTCGAGCTGATGAAGCGCGGCACGATCGGCAGCGTGATCGCGTTCACCCGCACCAAGCACCGCGCCAACCGCCTCGCCGACTACCTGACCCGCAACGGCGTCGCCGCCGAGCGCATCCACGGCAACCGCAGCCAGGCCCAGCGCACCCAGGCCCTCGCCGGCTTCAAGGCCGGCAAGTTCCCGGTGCTGGTGGCGACCGACATCGCGGCCCGCGGCATCGACGTCGAGGCGCTGTCCCACGTCGTCAACTTCGACGTGCCGGCTTCGCCCGAGGACTACGTGCACCGCGTCGGCCGCACCGCGCGCGCCGAGCAGAAGGGCGACGCGTTCGTGTTCGTCTCGCCGGAGGAGGAGGCCGACGTGCGCGGCATCGAGCGCGCGCTGGGCCAGCGGCTGCCGCGGGTGACGGTCGAGGGCTTCGACTACGCTCGCCGCGCGGCGGAGAAGCTGGAGATCCCGCTCAACCAGCGGCTCGCCGAGCACCGCGCGCGCCAGAAGCCGCGCGCCGCGCAGGGCCCGCGCCCGGGCGCCCCGCGGCCGCACGCCGCGCACGCCAGCCATCGTTCGGCGAGCGGCGGCAGCCACCCGGCGCCGCCGGCGCACAAGCCGCACGGCCCCGGCCGTCGCCGCGGGAGCCGCCGCCCGTTCCGGGTCGCCTCGACCCAGAGCTGAGAGGGCTCCGACGCGCCCGGGAGGCCTCGCCTCCCGGGCGCTCAGTCTCCTAGAACGTGCAGCCGTAGGCCTGCATCGCGGTGCGGGCGGCATCCGTCGCCGCCTTGCACCCCATCGCCAGGCCTTCCTTGCCCTGCGGCGTCGACGCCGCCTGCTTCCACTGCGCCTTGGTCTGGTCGAGCTGCTGCCGGACCATGCCGCGCATCGCCTCGGGCACCTTGCTGTCGACGCAGGCCAGGTACTTCGCGATGTACTCGTCGCACTCCGCGACGCCGAACTCGGCTGCGCCGCCCGCTGCGGGTGCGCTGGCCGGCGCGGCCGCCTGGGTCGTGGCCGGGGCCGTGGTGGCCGGCGGCTGCGAGGACTGGCCAGCGCCACACGCCAGGGTCGCGGCCGCCAGCAGCGCCACCGCGGCCCCAGTGCCCATCGCTTGCATCGTCTTCACGTTCGTTCTCCTTCGGGGATCGCGCTGGCCTCCCGTGCGAGCGCCAGGGCGCGCGAGATCGTAGGACCGCGAGCCGCGCCCGGCGTGTGTCGCCCGTCACCCGGCGCCCGCGGGAACCCGTGACCGCCGGCGGTTTCCAATCGGGGAATAGAATGCGCCCTTCCCCGAAAGGAAGACCCGATGCGACTGCGAAGAATCGCCGCGCTGGCTCTGGCAGGGCTCGCCCCCGCGGCGGCCGCCGCGATCGACGGCCGCGTGATCGACGCGCGCGGCGAGCCGGTGGCCGGAGCGGTGGTGAGTGCTCGCGCGCTGGTCGGGCCCGACGAGGCCGCCGTCCAGCTCTTCCACGGCACGCCGTCGGCGACGCTGTCGACGGCGCGCAGCGGCCCCGACGGCCGCTTCCGCCTCGACGGCCCGGCGACACTGGCGTCGGTCGAGGTCGAGGCTGCCGGTTTCGCCCCGGCAGCCGAGGTCTCTCGCGGCGAGGGCCCGGTCACGCTGGTGCTGCGGCCCGCCGTGGAGAAGCGGGGCTCCGTGGTCCACGCCGGCCGGCCGGTCGCCGGCGCGCGCCTCGTCTGGTCCTCCGGTAGTCGCCCGGCGCTGGTCCGCGTGGTCGAGACCGACGCCGCGGGTGCGTTCGCCGTGCCCGACCCCGACGTCTGGGCCTGGAGCCTCAGCGTGCACCACCCGGACTTCGACGTGCTCGAGGCCGGCCGGGGTTGGCCTGCGGCCCTGCGTTTCGAGCTGAAGCCCGGCCAGCCGCTCGCTGGCCGCGTCGTGGCCGGCTCGGCCCGCGCGGGCGTCCCCGGTGCCGTGATCCGGCTCGACGGCACGGTGCGCGCGATCGCCGACGGCGAAGGGCGCTTCCGGATCGCCCACGCGCCCCGTTCCTGGCGCCGCGTCTCCGCCCGCGCCGCGGGCTTCGCCGGGGCGGCGCGCCGTGCCGCCGGGGAAGTCGTGATCGAGGCCGTTCCCGCGCGCGAGATCGCCGGCGTCGTCCGCGAGGCCGGTCGTGGTCGCCCGCTCGCGGGCGTGATGGTGCTCGCCCACTCGGACGAAGGCGAAGAAGCGGGCACCTTCTCCGACGCCTCCGGAGCCTGGGTGGTGCGTGGCCTGCCGGCGGCCCGCTACCGCGTCTGGCTCCACGCGACCGGCTACCAGGAGGCGGCGGGCGTCTCCGAGCCCCAGGACCTGCGGCGCACGACGACCGCGCGGCGCGACGCCGACCTCGAGGCCGTGCCGCGCATCGCCGGCACGGTGGCCGACGCCAAGGGGCAGCCGCTCGCCGGCGCGAGCGTGGTGTGGGTGCCCGAGGGCATGCCCGCGTTCTACGCGAGCGACTTCGACCTCGTCGGCGCCCGCTCCGCGCTCAGCGACGGCGACGGCCGGTTCGAGCTCCACGTCGACACCCGCCGCGGCCGGCTCCCCGGAGCGGGAGCGCTGATGGCTGTGCGGCGTGGCTTCGCGGCGCGCGTCGCTCCGCTGCCCGAGGCGGGCGGCACGGCGCGCATCGTGCTCGAGGCCGGCGTGCTCCTGGCGGGTCGTGTGGTCGACGAGAGCGGGGCGCCGCTCGCCGGGGTCGCCGTGGCTGCCGCCGAGGACGGCGTGCTGCCGCAGGCGGGGATGCCCAGCCACCTGCTGCTGGCGGCGTTCCGCGGCCCGGGGCACGTCGAAACCGACGCCGACGGCCGCTTCGCGTTCGGCGTCGGCAACCGGCCGCACCACCTCGCCTTCCACAAGCCCGGGTTCCGGCCCCTCGTCCTGCGCGACCAGGTTCCCGCGGAGGCCGAGCCGCGCGCGGTCACGCTGGCCCGGGGCGCGGAGATCCGGGGTCGCGTGCTGCGTGGCGAGGAGCCGGTGGCCGGCGTCGCGGTGTTCGCCCGCCCGACGGCCGAAGGCGGCGACATGATGGCGCTGTTCAGCCAGCGCGCCGACGCGGCCGAAGCGATCACCGACGCGGAGGGCCGCTTCGTGCTCGAGGGTCTCGCCGCCGGGCTGCACACCGTGTCCGCCGCGGAGGCGCCGCCGCTCGATTTCGAGGAGGTCGAGGTCGAGGCGCCGGCCAGCGACGTGACCCTCGTGCTGCGCCCCACGGCCACGCTCGCCGGCAGCGTCGTCGACGGGCGCAACGGCGAGCCGATCGCCGCCTTCTCGGTCCGGCTGGCCCCGGTGCGCGACGCCGAAGGCGACGGGGCGATGCCGTTCGAGATGGCCGATGCGTACGCGCGCGAGGAGGAATTCGGCGGCGGCGCGTTCTCGCTCGACGAGGTTCCCGAGGGGCAGTACCGGCTCGTGGTGGTCGCGGAAGGCTTCCTGCCGCTGACCGTCGACGACGTCACCGTCGCCACCCGCGAGGACGGAGAGCCGCTGGCGCTGCGGCTGGACGCGGGAGCGACGCTGCGCGGACGCGTCCTCGACGAGGAGGGGCAGCCGCTCGCGGACGTGCGCGTGGCCGTCGAGGCCCGCGACGGCGCGTCGGGAGAGACCGACGCCGCAGGCGACTACGAGCTCCACGGCGTCGCGGCCGGCGCCGTCCAGGTGCAGTTCCGCAAGTCCGGCTTCCGCAGCGAGCGTGCGAAGGTCCAGGTGCCGCCCGAGGGGGCGCGACAGGACGCCCGCCTGCGCCGCGGCCTGTCGCTGGCAGGTGTCGTGGTGGACGAAGGAGGCCGCCCCGTCGGCGACGCCCGCGTGGGGGCGACCACGGCGGCGGCCGGCGGCGAGAACGCGGGCGCGGAGGCGGATGCCGAGGGCCGCTTCCGGCTCGAGGGCCTGGCGCCCGGGCGCTACGTCGTGTGGGCCCGCGGCGCGGAGGGCCAGGCGAAGCAGGAGGACGTCGACCCGGAGAAGTCGCCCGCGCTGAGGCTGGTGATCGAGAAGCCGCGCACCGCGGTGCTGCGCGGCCGCGTCAGCGGGATGCCGGCGGGAGAAGCCGCGATGCGGGTGGTCTACGTCCAGGCCGAAGACGGCCGCAGCGGCGACGGCGCGATCGGCGCCGACGGCACGTTCCGCGTCGAGCGGGCGCCGGCCGGCCGCGTCCGCGTCAGCGCGATGGTGGCGACGATGGAGGGCAACATGCGCACCAGCCGCTCGCGGCAACTCACGCTGGCGGCGGGCGCGGAGGCCGAGGTCGACCTCGAGTTCGCCGCGGACGTCGTGGTCGGCGGCCACGTCGTGCGCGACGGAGAGCCGGTGGTCGGGGCCTTCGTCTCGTTCCAGCCCGTGGGCGGCGCGGAGGGGCAGACCGCGCGCACCGACGGCAGCGGCGCGTACGAAGCGGTGGGGCTGGAGACGGGCCTGCACCAGGTCTCGGTCTCGGCCCGCGAGCTCTCGTACGAGACGGAGTACGTGGTCGCCGGCAGCGCGACGCTCGACCTCGACGTGACCGGCGCGGCGCTCGCCGGCCGCGTGATCGCCGCCGACGACCAGCGGCCGCTGGCCGACGTCGCGATTTCCCTCTGGCGGCTCGACGGCCGCGACAACACGCCGGCCGACGCCTTGAACACCGGGGCCGACGGGAGCTTCTTCAAGCGCGGCGTGCGCGAGGGCCGCTACCGGCTGGTCACGTCGCTGGCCGGCTTCGGCCAGGAAGTGCGCGAGGTCGAACTGGTGCGCGGTCAGCCAGCAGACGCCCTGGAGATCGCGCTGATGCCCGCGCAGGGGCTCAAGGTGGCGGTGGTCGACGCCCGCGACCAGCGGCCGCTCGACGCGCTGATCGTGGTGCGCGACGCGGCGCGGCGGATCGTCGCCAACGCCCACTCGGGCGTCGACCAGGACGGCTTCCTCACGATCGGCCTGGCCCCGGGGCGCTACCTGCTCTCGACGTCGGCCACGGGCTACGGCACGGCCACGTTGCCGGTGACGGCGCCGGGCGAGGGGCTGCGCGTCGGGCTGACCCCGGGCGGCACGCTGGAGCTGGAGTCGGCGCAGCCGATGTCGGGGCGGGTGCGGCTGATCCAGCCCGACGGCGAGGAGTACGTGCGCTGCTGGTGCAACGGCATCGCCGAGATCCGCCTCCACGGCACCCGCACCCGGATCGAGAACGTGACGCCGGGCAGCTACCGCATCGAGCTGGTCGGCGAGACCGGCGAGGTGCGCGCGGGCCCGACGGTCGTGGTCGTCGAAGGCGCGGTGGCGACCGCCGTCCTGGAGTGAGCTGAGTGCGACCCCGCCGGCCGCAGCGCGCGGCCGGCGGGGCGGTCCTCTCAGGCGGCCTTGCGGGCGCGGAAGGTGATCGAGCGGACGCGGCCTTCGATCTCTTCCCACTTCGTGCCGGTGCGCTCGAGCACCGCGCCGGCCTCCTCGGGTGCCGTGTCCTTCAGCATCGCGAGGTAGTCGACGTCCTTCAGCACCTCGATCTCGGCGAAGCCGGCCGCGCGCAGCCAGCCGAAGTAGCGCTCGCGCAGCGCGGCGCCCGAGATGCAGCCGACGTAGGCGTAGACGTCGCGCTCGATGCGCTCGGGCAGCGCTCCGTCGAGCACGATGTCGGAGATCACCAGCCTCCCGCCGGGCTTGAGCACCCGCGCCACCTCGGCGAACACCCGCGACTTGTCCGGCACCAGGTTGATCACGCAGTTGCTGGTGACGGCGTCGACCGAGGCGCTGGCGACCGGCAGCTCCTCGAGCCGGCCCTCGCGGAACTCGGCGTTCCAGGCGCCGACCTTCGCCGCGTTGGCGCGGGCCTTCTTCAGCATCTCGGGCGTCATGTCGATGCCGATCGCGCGCCCCTCCTCGCCGACCGCGCGGGCGGCGAGCAGCACGTCGATGCCGGCGCCGGAGCCGAGGTCGAGCACGGTCTCGCCGCGCTGGGGAGCGAGCGCGCCGAGCGGCGCGCCGCAGCCGAGGCCGAGGTTGGCGCCCTCGGGCAGCGCGGCGAGTTCCTCCCGGCTGTAGCCGATGCCGAGCGAGACCGGGATCTCCGAGGTCCCGCCACAGGAGTTGGGGCCGCAGCAGGAGCCGCCTTCGGCCGCGATCCGGCCGTACTTCTCGCGCACTTCCGCGACCATCTTCTCGGGCGCGGGGGCCGGCTTCGCGACCTCGACCCCGGGGGCCTCGTCCGCGCAGCACTCCGGCCCGCAGCAGCTCTTCGTCGTCTTCTTCGTCTCCACGCTCGTCGCCGTCATCGCCATCCTCCTCAGCACTTCGAGTCTGCGGCCGGGCCGCAGCACGACTCCCCCGGAAAATCGGTCATCAGGTGGTCGAAGGCGCCCGGGCAGCAGCTCTCGGTCGCCTCCCGCACGGCCACCAGCAGGTCCTGCAAGGCACCCAGCGCGTGAGCCCTCCGCTCGGCCGGGATGCGATCGAGCACGGTGCGGGCGAAGGCCTCCTCCTGGCGCTCGACCTGGCGTGCCGCCTTGCGGCCGTCCGCCGTCAGGGCGACGCGGGCGGCGCGGGCGTCCTCCGGGTCGACCTCGCGCCGCACCAGCCCGGCCTTCTCGAGGCGATCGACGTTGCGCGTCAGGGTGGAGGCCTGCACCCCGAGCCGCTGGCCCAGCGCGCCGAGCCGCATCGGGCCGACGACGGCCAGCGCCTCGATCGTCGCCGCCTGCGCGACCGTCAGGCCGCAGCAGTTGACGTCGGCGCGCTCGGCCACCGCGAAGCGCCGCACCAGCGACTGGATGCCGTCCAGCAGCCGCCGCGCCTCGTCGTCGCGCTCCTCGCGCACCGGCAGTCCCGCGCACACCGGGCCGTCCGCCTTCGTGCCTGTCGCTCGCTTCACGCCCGACCTCCTGCTCCCCATATACTTGTATCGTACAATAAAAGTTCCAGGAAAAAGCGGCGGCCGAACCCCGCGCCCGCCTTCAGGAGGTGAAGAAGCGATTCGCCGAGCGGAAGGCGAAGCCCATCCGGCGGGCCAGGGCGAGGTCGGCGGCGTCCGCGCCGACGAGCAGGCAGCGCGCGGGGTCGAGGCCGTGCCGCTCGACGAGCAGCGCGGCCAGGCCGGGCAGGGGAGGCCGGCACCAGCAGGCGGGGGGCCGGCCGCCGTGCGGGCAGTGGACCGCCGCCAGCTCGACGCCCAGCTCGCGGTGGGTGTGCGCGAGGAGCGCCGCGAGCGCGTCGTCGGCCGTCGCGCCCTTGGCGCGATCGGGCCGCCACGAGTAGCCGAGGGCCAGCGACCGCCCGTCGCGCAGGTGCCGGCGCAGCGCCTCGCCTCGCCCCGCCGGCACGATCGCGTCGGCGGCGTCGCGCGGGGCGCGAGCCCCGGACCGGGAGTGGTGCAGCACGCCCTCGTAGCGGAGCAGGATCGCGCCGCGCGCGTCGCCCTTCGGGGGCTCCGGCACGAACGGCCGTTCCTCGACGGCGGCGAAGCCCTCCTCGAGCCGCGGCGGCTGGAAGCCGCGCTGGTGCCGCACGAGCACCTCGGGCCCGTAGGCGCCGGGATCGGTGCGGCCCGCGCGCTTCAGCTCGGCCCCGGCCAGCAGCCGCCCGTGGCGCCGGACCATGCGCCGCGCGACGTTGACCTGCGCCTGCTCCAGCCCGGTCCGCAGCCACACGCAACGCACCGGCGCGCCGCGCGCGCGGGCGGCCGCGATCACCTCGGCGCGGGCCGCGCGGGAGCCGTAGGTGTTGTCGAGCACGACGCGGTCGCGGCCCGAGGCCAGCAGCGCGTCGAGCGCCGGCAGCAGGTCGCGCAGCGTGCCGCCGGCGTCGTCGCGGTTGAGCCGCGCGTAGCCGCGCGCGACGTAATCCTGTGCCAGCGTGGTCTTGCCGGCGCCGGGCAGGCCCGCGATCAGCACCACGTCGCCGTTCATCCGCAGGAGCTTACGCCGGCGGCGGCCAGTTGCAGGCCGAGGCCGCTCGCGTGTAGCGTCTGGCGTCCGCTCCTCCGAAGGGCTACGCCCCGCTTGCAGCTCCGACGCCTCGCCGCCCCGCTCGCGCTCGCCGCGACGCTCGTGTCCGCGCCGGTGCTGGCCCAGGGCCGGCTCGACGCCGGCAAGGCGCTCACCCAGTACGGCCTCGACGCCTGGAACCTCGACCAGGGTCTGCCCAACGCGACCGTCAACGCGGTGCTGCAGACCCGCCAGGGCTACCTGTGGGCGGGCACCTTCGAGGGCCTGGCCCGCTTCGACGGCGTGCGCTTCACCGTCTACAACCGGGCCAACACCCCGCAGTTGGGCAACAACGGCATTCGCGCCCTGTGCGAGGACCGCGACGGCGGCTTGTGGATCGGCACCAACGGCGGCGGCCTGACCCGCCTGCACGACGGCCGCTTCGAGCGCTTCACGCGCGAGCAGGGACTCACCTCGGACATCGTGCGGGCGCTGCACGCCGACGTCCGCGACGGCGCAGTCTGGATCGGCACCAACGGCGGCGGCCTCGTGCGCCACCACCGCGGCCGCTTCGAGGCGGTCCCGATCGAGGACGCGGGCCGGGTCGTGATCGCGCTGGCCCAGGAGCAGGACGGCACCTTGTGGGCCGCCACCCTCGGCGAGGGTCTGCGCCGCCGCGCGCCCGACGGCACCTGGGCCCGCTTCAGCGAGGTCCACGGGCTGCCGGCGCAACTGCTCAACACGGTCGCCCCGCGCGCCGCCGGCGGCGTGTGGGTGGGCACGGCGGGCGGCGGCCTCGTCGCCTTCGCCGGGGAGCAGGTCCAGCCGCTGCCCCCGGGTCTCGAGCCGCTGCGCGCGGCCCACGTCGCGGCGGTCCGCGAGGACGGCGAGGGCACGTTGTGGGTCGGCACCAGCGGCGGCGGCCTGGCCCGCTTCGACGGCCGCCGGCTGGCCACGACGACGACGGCCGAGGGCCTGCCCGCCGACGTCGTCTACTCGCTGTGGATCGACCACGAGGGCTCGCTCTGGGTCGGCACCAACGGCGCCGGCCTGGCCCGGCTGCGCGACGGCAGCGTCACCTCGTACACGACCCGCGAGGGGCTCTCGCGCGATTTCGCCTACACGACGCTCGAAGACCGCGCCGGCACCCTGTGGGCCGGCACCGCGGGCGGCCTCGACCGCCTGCGCGACGGGCGCTTCGAGCCGGTGGCGACTCCGTGGCCGCGCGGCATCGCGGTGCGCTCGCTGGCCGAAGACGCCGAGGGCGGCCTGTGGATCGGCACCTACGGCGCCGGAGTCTGGCGCCGCGGTCCCGACGGGCGCTTCACCGCGCATCGCGCGGCCGACGGCGTCGCCAACGACAACGTGCGCGGCGTGATGGTCGACCGCGCGGGACGGGTATGGGCCGCCACCATCGACGGGCTCTCGGTCCGCCAGGCGGGCCGCTGGCGCAGCTACCGGGTCGGAGACGGCCTGCCCGCGAACTCGGTGATCGGGCTCGCCGAAGACGCGGACGGCGCCCTCTGGGCGGGCACCGACGGCGCCGGCCTCGTGCGCTTCGACGGCCGCCGCTTCGAGGTGTTCACGACCGAACATGGCCTGCCCTCCAACCTGGTGCTGGCGGTGTTCGTCGACTCGGAGGGCACCCTGTGGCTCGGCACCAACGGCGGCGTCGCCTGGCGCCAGGGCGAGCGATTCCGAGCGCTCGGCTCCGCGGACGGGCTGCCGAGCGACGCCGTGACCCAGCTCCGCGACGACGACAGCGGCCACCTGTGGCTCGGCACCAGCCGCGGCATCTCCAGGGTGGGCAAGCACGAGCTGCGCGCGCGCGCCGCCGGTGATCTGGCCCGCCTCGCGCCGCGCACCTTCGACCGCACCGACGGCATGAAGAGCGCGCAGTGCACAGGCCCGGGCCAGCCGGCGGGCTTCCGCGACCGCGCGGGGCGCCTGTGGTTCGCGACCACCCAGGGCGTCGTCGTGCTCGACCCGGCCCGCCTGCAGGGTGACGACCGCGCCCCGACCGTCGTCGTCGAGGAGGTCGTGATCGACGGCGCCGCCCACCCGGCGGCGGCGCTGCGCACGCCGACCCGGCCCGGCCGCGTCGAGTTCCGCTTCACCGCGCTGACGCTGCGCGCGCCGTCGCGCGTGCAGTTCCGCTTCCGGCTCGAGGGCTTCGACGAGGCCTGGAGCCCGCCCGGCGACCGGCGCCTCGTGGAGTACACCAAGCTGCCCCCGGGCGAGTACGTCTTCCGCGTCTCGGCGCGCAGCGGCGACGGGCCCTGGAGCGACGGCAGCGCGGCGCTCGCGCTGGTCGTGCCGCCCCGCTTCCACGAGACCCGCGCCTTCTTCGTCCTCGCGGGGCTCGCGCTGCTGGCCCTCGTGCTCGGGGCCCACCAGTTGCGGATGCGCGCGCTGCGCTCGCGGGAGCGCGAGCTGACGGCGCTGGTCGAGGACCGCACCCAGAGCCTGGCGGAGGCGAAGGAACGCGCCGAGGCCTCGCGAGCGGAGGCCGTGCGGCTGCTGGGCGCGGCCGAGGCGATCGGCTCCGCGATCGGCCTCGAAGAAGTGCTCGATCGCATCCTCGCCGAGCTCGGCGCCGTCGTGCCCTACGACGGCGCCTCGGTGCAGCAGCTCCGCGGCGACCGCCTCGAGGTGGTCGGCGCCCGTGGCCTGGCGGCGCGGCCTGGCCCGGCGGGCCCGGCCCCGGCGGGCGACCCGCGCGGGCTCGAGGTCGTGCGCGGCGGCGCGCCGCTGATCGCCGAAGGCGACGAGATCGGCGGCGGCGCCCGCCGCTCCTGGCTGGGCGTGCCGCTGCGCTTCGGCGAGCGCGTCACCGGCGTGATCGTGCTCGACCGCGGCGAGCCCGGCGCCTATCGCGAGACGCACGCGCGCGCGGCCGAGGCGTTCGCCGCCCACGCCGCCATCGCGATCGAGCACGCGCGGCTGCACGACATGGCGCTGCGCGAACTCTCCGAGCGCGAGGCGGCCGAGTCCGAGCTGCGGCGCCAGGGCGCCTACCTCGCCTCCCTCAACGAGACCGCGCTGGCGGTGATGAACCGGCTCGACGTCGAGCCGCTGCTCGAGATGCTGGTCTCGCGGGCGGCCGCGCTGCTCGGCGCGCCCGAGGGCTTCCTCTACCTCGAGGCGGGCGGCGGCAGCCACCTGCGCTGCCGGGTCGCGCTCGGCCGCCAGCCGCTCGATCTCCACGTGCAGCCGGGCGAAGGAGCGGTGGGCCGGGTGTGGCAGACCGGCACCGCGGTGCTGGTCGACGAGTACGACACCTGGGTCGGTCGCTCGCCGCAGATCCCGCCCGGCCGCCTGCAGGCGCTGCTGGCCGTGCCGCTGCGCTTCGGCGGGCGGGTCGCGGGCGCGCTCGGCCTGGCCCACGACACGGTCTCGCAGCGCCGCTTCACGCCGGCCGAAGCCGAGCAGCTCGCGCGCTTCGGCGAGCTGGCCTCGATCGCGCTGGAGAACGCCCGGCTGTTCGCCCAGGCGCGCCAGGAGCTGGCCGAGCGCACGGCGGCCCAGCAGGCGGCCGCCAAGAGCGAGGAGCGCCATCGCGACCTGTTCGAGCAGAGCCTGGGCCTGATCTGCACCCACGACCTCGACGGGCTGCTGCTCTCGGTCAACGGCGCGGCAGCCGGCTCGCTCGGCCGCCAGGCCGCGGCGATGCAGGGCCGCAACCTGCGCGAGTTCCTGCCCGCCGACGCGCTGCCGGGGTTCGACGCCTACCTGCGGGAGATCCGCGAGACGGGCCAGGCCGAGGGCCTGCTGCACATCCTCGACGCCGACGGCGCCGTGCACGTCTGGCGCTACCGCAACGTCAAGCGCGAGCCGCCGGACGGCTCGGCCTACGTGATCGGCTTCGCGCAGGACGTGACCGAGGAGCGGGCGGCGCAGGCCCGGCTGCGCGAGAGCGAGGAGCGCTTCCGCGAGCTGGCCGAGAACATCGAGAGCGTGTTCTTCCTGCGCGCCCCCGACGGCGACCGCGTGCTCTATGCGAGCCCGGCCTACGAGCGGGTGTGGGGAAGGTCGCCAGCCGCGCTGCTGGCCGACGTCGGCGAGCTGGTGGCGGCCGCCCACCCCGACGACCGCGCCGCGCTGCAGGCGGCGCTCGCAGCGCACGACGGCTACGAGCTCGAGTACCGGGTGGTCCCCCCGGCAGGGCCGGTGCGCTGGGTCCACGTCCGCGAGTTCCCGGTGCGCGGCGAACAGGGTGAGCTGCTGCGCTTCGCCGGGATCGCCGAGGACGTCTCCGGGCGCAAGCAGCTCGAGCGCCTGCGCGAGGACCTGGCCCACACCGTCGTCCACGACCTCAAGAACCCGCTGACGGCGATCATGGGCTCGCTCGACATCCTCTCCGCCACCGCCCGCGACCAGCTCTCGGACGCGCAGCGCCAGATCCTGCGCGCCGCGACCGGCGGCGGCCACCGGCTGCTGGGGCTGGTGGAGACGCTGCTCGACGTCAGCCGCCTGGAGGGTGGGGCGATGCCGGTCGAGCGCGAGACCGTGCCGCTGCTGCCGCTGCTGCAGGAGATCGCGGAGCTCGAGCTGCCGCTGGCCGAGCGCAAGCTGCTGCGGCTGTCGTGCGACGCCCAGCCCGAGATGCTCGCCGCCGACGCCGACCGCACGCTGGTGCTGCGGGTGCTGCAGAACCTGGTCGGCAACGCGATCAAGTTCACGCCCGGCGGCGGCGCGGTGCGCGTGCTCGCGCGCCCGGACGGCACCGGGGGCTTCGTGCGCCTGGCCGTCGAGGACAGCGGTCCCGGCATCGGCCCGGAGCTGCGCGAGCGGCTGTTCGAGAAGTTCTCGGCCGGCCGCGACCCGCGCAGCGGCACCGGCCTCGGCCTGCACTTCTGCCGGCTCGCGGTCGAGGCCCACGGCGGCCGCATCTGGGTCGAGAGCGTGCCCGGGCGCGGCGCCACCTTCAGCTTCACGCTGCCGGCGGCGCGCGGCTGAGCCGCGCGCTACTTCAGCAGCTCCGCGAGCTTCGCCTCCGCCTCCGCGTGCAGCCCCGGCGGCGCGCCGTAGTAGGCGGCCGCCGCGCGGCCCTCGCGGTCGAACAGCAGCAGCGTCGGCACCGAGGTGACGTCGCCGAACGCGCGCGCGACCTCGGGCGGGGCCATCGCGCCGCGCAGCGGCACGCCCAGCTCGGCGAGCAGCTTCTTCACGTCGGCCTCGTCCGACTCGATCGCCAGCGCCAGCACCGCCAGCCGGTCGCCGAAGCGCCGCTGCACCTCGCCGAGCCACGACAGCGTGCCGCGGCAGGGCGGACACCACGTGGCCCAGAACTCGACCGCGACGGCGCGGCCGGCGAGATCGGCCTTCGACAACGCCCGCCCCTCGAGGTCGACGAGGGAGAAGTCGGGCAGGCTCGCGACCTGCGACGCCGCGGCCTCCGGCGCCGCGCCGCGGCCCCGGGCTTCGTCGCGGCGGCCTGCCAGCGTCAGCTCGATCATCTTCTTCAGGTCGGCCTGGAAGCGCTCGTGGGACGCAGCGCTGCGCCACGGCGTGTAGCGGCCGTCGCCGCCGCCTTCGCCCTTGCCGTAGAAGCCGAAGTCCTTGGGCTTGGCGACCAGCACGTCGTCCACGAAGATGGCGGGGTAGCGCGTCACCCCGAAGCGCTGCGCCAGCTCCGAGTCCCCGTAGTTCTCGACCACGAACTTCACGTCGTCCCCGAACGACGACGCCACGGCGCGTGCCAGCAGACCTGCTGGATCGGAGACGTTTCAGGTGTAGGGCCAGCGCACGAGAGTGACGGTGACCTTGGCGGGCCGCCGCGCCGGCCGCGGCGGGGCGGGAGCGAAGGACGCGAAGTAACGCGGCAGCAGGTCGGCGAACACGACTCCCGCCGTCAGTCGGCCGCGCCCCTCGGGCCCCGGGTGCGCGCTGTCCGACAACGCCACCTCGACGAACAGGCGGGCCAGCGAGTGGTCGCCCGCGGCGAGCCGTGGCTCCCACTCGGCGGCTTTCACCCGCGCCGCGGTCTCGTCGATCGGCTGCGGCTGGCCGCGCAGCGCCGCCGAGCGCAACGCGGCTTCCAGGTAGCGCAGCAGCGCGCCGAAGCGCAGCCCGGCCGCGTCCAGCTCGCGGGCCTGCTTCAGCGCGCCGCTGGCGGCGATGAAGCGCGGGTGGTCGTCGATCGAGCGCGGCGGCTGGTAGGCGGCCAGCAGCTCGCTCTCGAGCGCGTCGAGCTCGGGCTCCAGGGAGCGCAGCGGGGGCAGCGCGCCCTCCGGCTCGGCGGAGAGCCCCGCCATGAAGGCGTCGGTGTCGCGCGAGGCGAAGGCCTGGCCGATGTAGAAGAGCCCGAACAGCGGCTGCGTGGCGTGGCCGTACTCGAGGCTGGCCTCGTGGTAGACGCGGACCTCGCCGAGCGCGGCCTCGGCCAGCGCGCGGTGCAGCGCCGAGCCGCGCACGGTCGTCGCCCGCGGCGTGGCCGCGATCTGCTCGCCCGCGCGCTTCCACTCGGCGTCGAACGCGGCCTGCTGGTCGCGCGTCTCGCGCTGGGCGGACACGTAGCGGAACGCCTCCAGCAGTTGCCGCGCGGCCGAGAGCCGGTACAGCGCGGCCCGGCGGTGGCCGCCGGCGTAGGCCTGGCCGGCGCGCTCGAGCAGGTCCTTCGCGCCCGGCTGCACCTGTGCCCAGAACTCGTCCGCGTGGGTCGCCGCGGCCTGTTGCCGGAGCGCGTCCAGCTCGCGGCCCACGGCGTCGTCCGCGGCCGCGCCCCGTGGCGCGAGCGCGAGTGCGAGCGCGAGTCCCCACGTGATCCGTGTGCGTCTCATGCGGCTCTCCGACGCGCCCCCGCACGTCGACCCGAGCTTGTCACGTTCCCGCGTCCGAAGGCTTGAACGGTCCAACGCGCTGGGCGCACACTCCCGGCCATGAAACTCCCGCTGTCGCTCGCCCTCGCGGTGTCCCTCGCAGCGCCCGTCACCACCCAGGAGGCGGCCCCGGCTCCGCTGGCGAAGCTCGGCTGGTTCGGCGAGCTGGTCGGCCACTGCTACGTGGGCACCTTGCCGGACGGCGCGTCGAGAGACACGCAGTGCTACGCCGCGCTGATGGAACACGCGGTGCGCGGCACGATCAGCGTCGAGCGGCCGGGCGGCCCCGCGTTCCAGGGCGAGGGCACCTTCGGCTTCGACAAGGCGACGGGCCAGATCGCGTACGTGCTGGTGGCGCCCGGCGGCACGTTCACGCCCGGCACCGCCGTCTACGAGGACGGGCGGCTGCTGTTCCCGCAGCGGGTGCCGGCCGGGAAGCCCGAGGCGCGCTCGGCCTGGACGCGCACCGCCGACGGCTACACCGTCACCCGCGAGGTGAAGGACGAGAGCGGGGCGTGGAAGCCGGCGTTCGCCGTCTCCTACGCGAAGGTGAACCCGTAGCGCCCGCTCAGGGCGCGATCACGAGCGCGAGCAGCAGCGCGGGGCTGCGCCGCGCGTCGAGCCGGGCTCCGAGCTTCCGGATCGAGGGCTCCCACTCGGCGTTCTCCACCGTCGCCGGGTCGAGGCGGCGCGAGCGCAGCGGGCGGCGGCGCAGCGCGGCCTCCCACTCGGGCCGGCGCCGGCCGCGCGGGTCGAGCGCCACCAGCTCGAACGCCGGCCCCTCCTTGTAGACCGCGAGCAGGCCGAGGCCGCGCTCGGCGCCCAGCGCGAGGCGCAGCGCGCCGACGCGCCCGAGCGGCGCGTCCTCCAGGTGCGCGAGCACGCCTTCGACCAGCGGGTGGCCGGTCGCGAAGAAGTCGAGACCCTCCTCGCGCACCGCCTCCTCGCGGTCGAAGGTGCCCAGGAAGCTGGCGCCGCCGGGCACCCCGGGCAGCGAGTCGACGAGCGCCTCGCCGCCGAACTCGATCGCGTGGCGCGCGGCGCCGCCGGTGGCCTCGACGTGGAGCCCGAGGCGCCCGCACAGCGCCGTCACCACCTCTTCGTGCAGCGCGTCGAGGTCCCCGGGCACGCGGGCGAGGATTGCCTCCGCCATCGAGGCCTCGTAGCGCTCGCGGTGGAGCTGCTGGTAGGCGGCCTCGCGGATGCGGCTGCGCGCCTCGCGGGCCGCCGCGACCAGCGCCTCCCGTGCGTCGGGCGAGAGCGCCGCTTCGGCGTCGTCGGCGAGGCGGGCGAGCGTCGGCTCGACGTCCGCGAGCTGCGGCTCGATGCCGGCCAGCGGCTCGCGGAACACGCCGAGGGCCTCGTGCACCCCGGCGGCTTCGGAGGCGAGGCCCGCGGCAGGCGCGAAGTACACGATCTCCACGTCCTCGCGGCGGCCGATGCGGTCGAGGCGGCCGATGCGCTGCTCCACGGCGCTCGGGCTCCACGGCAGGTCGAACAGCACGAGGCGGCGGCAGAACTCGAAGTTGCGGCCTTCGCCGCCGCACTCGGTCGAGATCAGCAGGCTGGGCCCGCCCGCCTCGCGGAAGCGCGCCACCTCGATGTCGCGCCGCTGCGGGGTCAGCCCCTCGTGGAAGACGGCCATCGCCAGGCCCGTGCGGTGGCCGAGCGCGCCGCGCAGCCACTCGAGCGTCTCGTCGTGGGCGACGAAGACCAGCGTCTTCTCGCCCGCGGCCTTCCACTCCGGCGCCTGCTCGGCGAGCCAGGCGAGCCGCGGGTCGCGCTCGTCGGCCGCCGCGGCGCGCTCGCGCAGCGCCGCCTCCTCGGGGGCGGTCTTCGGCGCGAGCGCGGCGCCGGACGCCAGCGCGCGCAGCACGCGCTCCGCCTTGCGGCGGCGCTGCAGCGGGTTGGCGGCAGGCTCGGCGCGCAGCTCGCGCTCCAGGGCCAGCCGTTCGCTCCACGCCGCGGGCGGGATCGCGATGCGCACGCCGCGGCGCGGCGGCAGCCCGCCGATGTCGACGCGCCGGGTCTGCGACGTGCAGGGCGGCAGCGGCTCCCCGCTCGCGAGCCGCGCCTCGAAGTCCTGCTCCTCGGGAAAGTCGGCGGGGCGCAGCAGCTGCAGCAGGCGGAAGAAGCCGAACGCGTCGTCTTCCAGCGGCGTGGCCGAGAGCAGCAGCAGGTGGCGGCCGAGGCCGGCGATCGGCGCCACCGCACGCCACGCGGGATCGCCCGGGTGGCCCTTCGGCCGCCGCAGGCGCTGGGCCTCGTCGACGACCAGCAGGTCGATGCCGGCGGCGACCGCCTGGGCGCTCAGCTTCGGCCGCGCGACCAGCGTCTCCAGCGCGATCACGGCGCGGCGGTGGACGTCGAACGGGTTCCAGTCGCGCCCGAAGTCCTTCGCGACGTCGTCGAGCCGCTCGTCGTCGAGCAGGGTGAACACCTGGTGGTGCTTGCGCCACAGCTCGCCGAGCCACTGCACGGTCAGCGTCGCCGGCGCCACGATCAGCACGCGCTCGGCGCGCCCCGTGCCGTGCAGCCGGTTCAGGATCAGGCAGGCCTCGATCGTCTTGCCGAGGCCGACCTCGTCGGCCAGCAGCCAGCGCACGGGGTCGCTCGCCGCGGCGCGCTCCGCGACGTGGAGCTGGTGCGGGAACAGCCGGATGCGCCCGCCGAGGAACGAGCCGAGCCCCCTCGCCTCGCGCCGCTCGAGCAGGTGGAGCGCGTCGAAGCGGATCGCCACGTCCTCCAGCGGGTCGAGCTCGCCGCGGGCGAGCCGCTCCAGCAGCAGGCCCTCGAGGGCGAGCGGCCACAGGTTCGACAGCGGCTCCTCGCTGCCGTCGCCGAGGCGCAGGCGCCCGTCGGCGCCGGGCCCGGCCACCACCGCCTCGGTGCCGCGCGAGACGACGCGCACCCGGCGGCCGGCACCGAGGTCGACGGGAGCCAGCATCGAGGCGTCGGCGAGGCGCAGCCGGGTGCTGGTGCGCGGGAACTCGACGACCAGCGCCCGGGCCTCGACGGCGCGCACGCGGCCGACGCCGAGCTCGGGGTTGAGCCGGTGGGTGAGCAGGTCTCCGATCTTCCAGTCCATGGCCGGCCCGCGAGGGTACACTCAACTGCCCAGGGGGCGGTGAGGCGGAGGCGGGATGTCCTGGCGGTGGCACGGCGTGACGGCGGCGGTCCTGGCGGTGGCGGGCTCCGCCCTCGGCTGCGCCGCGACCGCCAGGCTCGCCGGTCACCTGCCGGCCGACCTGCCCGACGTCTCGCGCTGGGAGCGCAGCGACGGCGAGGTCGAGTTCGTCGACCCGCGCCGCCGCGTCCAGTACCGTCTCTACGTCGATCCCGCGCGGCCCGGCGTCTACGCCGTGACCCGCTACCGCATCGCCCACCACGACCCGGCGGAGCGCCAGTCCGGCGACCACACCGATCGCGAGCAGCTCCAGTGGCACAAGGCCGACCGCGACGTGCGCCGCTACGAGTGCGCGCCGGTGGCGAGCGGCGGCGGCTGCGCCTGGCGCGAACTCGCCAGGGACAGCGCGGAGTACAAGCAGATGATGCCGACCCTGCTGCAGCTCTACTCGCTGCACTCGGCGCTGCTCTACGAACGCGAGCGGCAGGTCCGACGTCCCTGACCCCGACCGGAGGAGATCCATGTCCCGTTCGATCGTCGTGACGGCCCTGCTCGCCGCCCTGCTGGCGCCGCCGCTCGCGGCGCAGCCGCCGGCGCCCGCCGCCCCCGCCGAGAAGAAGGACGACAAGTGGGACGTGAGCGCGGACCAGGGCCCGGCGAAAGACGTCGTGGTCGACGTCGCCGAGGGCACGTGGATGAGCCTCGACGTCAGCCCCGACGGGAAGGACGTGGTCTTCGACCTGCTCGGCGACCTCTACCTGATCCCGATCGCGGGCGGCGAGGCGAAGGCGCTCACCCGCGGCCCGGCGTGGGACATGCAGCCGCGTTTCAGCCCCGACGGCCGCCGCATCGCGTTCACGTCCGACCGCGCGGGCGGCGACAACGTGTGGGTGATGGACCGCGACGGGCAGAACCCGAAGCAGGTGAGCAAGGAGAGCTTCCGGCTGCTGAACCAGCCCGCGTGGTCGCCCGACGGCGACTTCATCGCGGCCCGCAAGCACTTCACCTCGGGCCGCTCGCTCGGCGCCGGGGAGATGTGGCTCTACCACCGGAGCGGCGGCGACGGCGTGCAGCTCGTCAAGCGGCCCAACGACCAGAAGGACCTCAACGAGCCCGCCTTCTCGCCCGACGGCCGCTACCTCTACTACTCCCAGGACACGACGCCGGGCTCCGTGTTCGAGTACAACAAGAACCCGCACGCCCAGATCTTCGTGATCCAGCGCCTCGACCGCGTCACCGGCGAGACGATCCCGCTGGTGACCGGCGCCGGCGGCGCGGTGCGGCCGACGCCGTCGCGCGACGGGAAGAGCCTCGCCTTCGTGCGCCGCGTGCGCGAGAAGAGCGTGCTCTTCGTCAAGGACCTCGAGTCGGGCCGCGAGACGCCGGTGTGGGACGGGCTCGAGCGCGACATGCAGGAGGCGTGGTCGATCCACGGCCTCTACCCGTCGATGGCGTGGACGCCCGACTCGAAGCAGATCGTGCTGTGGGCGGGCGGCAAGCTGCACCGCGTCGACGTCGCGACGAAGCAGGTGACCGGCATCCCGTTCCGGGTGCAGGCGACCCATCGGATCGCGGAGGCGCTGCGCTTCCCGGTCGCGGTCGCGCCGGAGCGCTTCCCCGTGAAGATGGTGCGCTGGGCCGAGGTCTCGCCGGACGGGAAGCAGGTCGTCTTCCAGGCGCTCGGCGTGCTGTGGGTGAAGGACCTCGCGGGCGGGGCCCCGCGGCGCCTGACGGCGCAGAACGAGCACTTCGAGCACTTCCCCGCGTGGTCGCGCGACGGCCGCTCGATCGTCTACACGACCTGGCACGACGAGAGCTTCGGCAGCGTGCGGGTCGTGGCCGCGACCGGCGGCGCCGTGCGCACCCTGACGGACAAGCCGGGCCACTACGTGGAGCCCGCCTTCACCCCCGACGGCCGCACCGTGGTCTACCGCAGGGTCGGTGGTGGCTTCACGCGCTCGCCGTTGTGGTCGAGCGAGCCGGGCATCTACGCGGTGCCGGCCGCCGGCGGGCCGTCGACGCGGGTGACGCGGCGCGGCGCGCGCCCCCACTTCGGCGCGGCCTCCGATCGCGTGTTCCTGTTCGCCAACGTGGCCGAGGGCAAGCGCGAGCTGATCTCGATCGAGCTCGACGGCTCCGACGAGCGCTCCCACGCGGTCTCGGAGAACGCCACCGAGTTCCGCGTCTCGCCCGACGGCAGGTGGCTCGCATTCGCCGAGCGCTTCCACGCCTTCGTCACTCCGCTGGTGGCGACCGGCGGCAAGCTGGAGCTGGGCCCGAAGACGAAGTCGATCCCGGTCGCGAAGGTCGACCGCGACGCCGGCGAGTGGCTGCACTGGTCGGGCGACTCGAAGCGGCTGCACTGGAGCCTCGGCCCCGAGCTGTTCACCCGCGAGCTGAAGGACGCCTTCGCCTTCCTCGACGGCGCGCCCGAGAAGCTGCCCGAACCGCCCGCGAGCGGCGTGGCGCTCGGCTTCGAGCAGGCGAGCGACGTGCCGACCGGCGTCGTCGCCTTCGTCGGCGGGCGGGTGATCACGATGCGCGACGACGAGGTGATCGACGACGGCGTCGTGCTCGTCGAGCGCAACCGCATCAAGGCGGTGGGCAGGCGCGGCGAGGTGGCGGTTCCGCCCGGGGCCTTCGTCGTCGACGCCGCCGGCAAGACGGTGATGCCGGGCCTGATCGACGCCCACTGGCACGGCGGCTTCGGCCAGAACGAGATCGTGCCGCAGCGCAACTGGGTGATGGACGCGAGCCTCGGCTTCGGCGTGACCACCATCCACGATCCCTCGAACGACACCTCGACGGTGTTCGCCGCCGCCGAGATGGCGCGCGCCGGCAGGATCGTCGCGCCGCGCATCTACTCGACGGGCACGATCCTGTACGGCGCCGCCGGCGACTTCAAGGCCGAGATCGACTCTCTGGAGGACGCCCGCACCCACCTGCGGCGGATGAAGGCGGTTGGCGCGATCAGCGTCAAGAGCTACAACCAGCCGCGCCGCGAGCAGCGCCAGCAGGTGATCCAGGCCGCCCGCGAGATCGACATGATGGTCGTGCCGGAGGGCGGCTCGCTCTACCAGCACAACATGACGATGGTGCTCGACGGGCACACGGGAATCGAGCACTCGGTGCCGGTGCCGCGGCTCTACGACGACGCGCTGCAGCTCTGGTCGCAGTCGAAGACGGGCTACACGCCGACGCTGGTGGTCGGCTACGGCGGGCTCAGCGGCGAGTACTACTGGTACGAGCGCACGAAGGTGTGGGAGAACGAGCGGCTGCTGTCGTTCGTGCCGCGCGAGCTGGTCGACGCCCGCTCGATCCGCCGCGACATGGCGGCCGGCGACTGGGACTACAACCACTTCCGGCTCGCCGCCGACGCCAAGCGGCTGCGCGACCGCGGGGTCACCGTCCCGATCGGCGCCCACGGCCAGCGCGAGGGCCTCGGCGCCCACTGGGAGACCTGGATGCTCGCCCAGGGCGGGATGAGCGCCCACGAGGCGTTGCGCTCGGCGACCCTCGACGGCGCCCGCTACCTCGGCCTCGATCGCGACCTCGGCTCGCTGGAGCCGGGCAAGCTGGCCGACGTGATCGTGATCGACGGCGACGTGCTGGCCGACCTGCGGCTGAGCGAGAAGGTGCGCTACACGATGGTGAACGGGCGCCTCTACGACGCCGCGACGATGGACGAGGCCGGGAACCACCCGAAGAAGCGCCCCGCGCTCTGGTTCAAGCGCTGATGATGGGCCGCCGCGCGGCTGTCGCCGCGCTGCTCTGGTGCCTGGGCCCGGCCGCAGCCCTGCCGGCGCGGGCCCAGGGCGCCGGCGCGCCCGGGGAAGCCGGGTTGCCCACCCGGTTCCCGCCCGCAGCGCGTCTCGTGGCGATCGGCGACCTGCACGGCGACCTCGCCCGGACCCGCGCCGCGCTGCGGCTGGCGGGGGCGATCGACGAGGCCGACCGCTGGATCGGCGGCGAGCTGGTCGTGGTCCAGACGGGCGACCAGCTCGACCGCGGCGGCGACGAGCCCGAGATCCTCGACCTGTTCGAGTCGCTGCGCGAGCAGGCGCGCGCGGCGGGCGGCGCCGTGCACGTCCTGAACGGCAACCACGAGCTGATGAACGCCCGGCTCGACATGCGCTACGTCACGGTCGAGGGCTACACCGACTTCCTCGAGGCCCCGCCGCCCGACCCCGCCGCGGCGACGCCGCAGCAGGTCGTCGAGGGCGTGGCCGCCCGCATCCGGGCGATGCGCCCGGGCGGCCCGGTTGCGCTGCGCCTCGCGCAGCGCAACGTCGTGGCGATCGTCGGCGACACCGTGTTCGCCCACGGCGGCGTGCTGCCCCACGTCGCGGAGTACGGGCTCGAGCGGCTCAACGAGGAGACCCGCCGCTGGCTGCGCAAGGAGCAGGAGTGCCCGCCGCCGCTGCTGCTCCCGGCCGACGGACCGGTCTGGAGCCGGCACTACTCGGACGAGGTCGACGCAGGCGATTGCGCGCTCCTCGAGGTGACGCTGAAGCGGCTCGGGGCGCAGCGCATGGTCGTGGGCCACACGGTGCAGGAGGGGGGCATCTCGCCCGCGTGCGAAGGGAAGGTGTGGCGGATCGACGTCGGCCTCGCGAAGGCCTACGGCGGCCCGCTCGAGGTGCTGGAGATCCGGGGCGGCGAGGCCCGGGTCGTGAAACCCGGGCCCCCGGAACCGCGCTAGCGCTCGCTAGTCGCCGAAGTGGATGCCCTGGGCGAGGGGCAGGTTCGTCGACCAGTTCATCGTGTTGGTCTGGCGCCGCATGTAGATCTTCCACGAGTCGGAGCCCGACTCGCGGCCGCCGCCCGTCTCCTTCTCGCCGCCGAACGCGCCGCCGATCTCGGCGCCGGAGGTGCCGATGTTGACGTTGGCGATGCCGCAGTCCGAGCCCTTGGGCGAGACGAACTCCTCGGCCTTGCGCATGCTCTCGGTGAAGATCGCCGACGACAGGCCCTGCGGCACGCCGTTGTGGATCGCCAGCGCCTCCTGGAAGTCCTCGTACTCGAGGACGTACAGGATCGGCGCGAACGTCTCCTCCTTCACGATCGCGGTCTGCGACGGCATCTTCACGATCGTCGGCTCCACGAACTGGGGGCCGATGTCGGGCCGGCGCCTGCCGCCGCACAGGATCTCGCCACCCTGGGCCTTGGCCGCGTCGAGGGCCTTGAACATGTCGTCGAGCGCCTCCGGCACCACCAGCGGGCCCATCAGCGTGGCGGCGTCGAGCGGGTCGCCGATGCGGACCTGGCCGTAGGCCTTGACCAGGCGCTGCGTCAGCTCGGCGGCCACCTTCTTGTGGACGATGATGCGGCGGGTCGAGGTGCAGCGCTGGCCGGCCGTGCCGACCGCGCCGAACAGGATCGCGCGGGTCGCCAGGTCGAGGTTGGCGTCCTCGGTGACGACGATCGCGTTGTTGCCGCCGAGCTCGAGGATGGTGCGGCCGAAGCGCTGCGCGACCTGGGCCGCGACCCGCTTGCCGACGCTGGTCGAACCGGTGAACGAGACGAGCGGCATCCGCGGGTCGTTCAGCATTTTCTCGCCGATCGCGCGGCCGTGGCCCTGGACCAGGGTGAACACGCCCGACAGGCCGTGGTCGGCCATCACCTTGTTCGCGATGTGCTGGACCGCGATCCCGCACAGCGGGGTCGGGCCGGCCGGCTTCCAGACGACGGGATCGCCGCAGACCGCCGCCAGCGCCGTGTTCCACGACCAGACGGCGACGGGGAAGTTGAAGGCGGTGATCACGCCGACCACCCCCAGCGGGTGCCACTGCTCCATCATCCGGTGGGCGGGACGCTCGGAGGTCATGGTCAGGCCGTAGAGCTGGCGCGAGAGGCCGACCGCGAAGTCGCAGATGTCGATCATCTCCTGCACTTCGCCGTGGCCTTCCGCCCGGATCTTGCCCATCTCCAGCGAGACGAGGTCGCCCAGCGGCTCCTTCATCTCGCGCAGCGCCTGGCCGAGGTCGCGCACGACTTCGCCGCGCTTCGGGCCCGGCACCATGCGCCAGGTCGTGAACGCCTCGCAGGCCTTCGCCATCACCGTCTCGTAGGTGGCGTCGGTGACCAGCCGAACGGAGGCGATGCGCTCGCCCGTCGTCGGGTTGAAGGAGGGGAACACCTCGCCCGCCGGGTCGTCGATCCAGCCGTCCGGGCCCCAGCAGGCCCCCGGGTTGACGTCCTGGATGCGGAGCTTCTCGAGCAGGGCGGCGGTGCGGGCGTTGGCACTCATGTCGTTCTTCCTTCGGATGGGGCGGGCCAGCGTCGCGGGCCCGGCGGGAGGGGAGCAGGAGTCCCCGGAGACGCTCAATTTATCGCGGCCCGCCCGGTCGCGCCAAGTCCGCGGCGGACGCGCGGGGGCGTAAGCTCTCGCGTGTGAAGACCCCCGCGCCGTCCGCTTTCGCCGACCTCGGGCTCGCCCCGCGCCTCGTCACCGTGCTGGAGGAACTGGGCTACGAGGAACCCACGCCGATCCAGAAGGCCGCCATCCCGCCGCTGCTCGAGGGTCGCGACGTGCTGGGCCAGGCCGCGACCGGCACCGGCAAGACGGCGGCCTTCGCGCTGCCGCTGTTGCAGCGGTCCTTCGGCGAAGACGGCCGCGGCAGGCACCCCGCGATCCTGGTGCTGGTGCCGACCCGCGAGCTGGCGATGCAGGTGGCGCAGGCGATGCACCGCTACGGGCGCGGCTTCGGCGTGCGCGTGCTGCCGATCTACGGCGGCCAGGCGCTGTCGCTGCAGTTCCGCGCCCTCGAGCGCGGGGTCGACGTCGTGGTGGCGACGCCGGGGCGCGCGCTCGACCACCTCGGCCGCGAGACGCTGTCGCTCGCGACCGTCAAGGCCGTGGTGCTCGACGAGGCCGACGAGATGCTCGACATGGGCTTCGCGGAGGACCTGGAGGCGATCCTGCAGGAGCTGCCGGCCGAGCGCCAGACCGCGCTGTTCTCGGCGACGCTGCCGCCGCGGATCGCGGCCCTCGCCCGCGGCCACCTGAAGGACCCCGTCAAGCTGCACCTCGCGGAGGAGAAGACGCAGAAGGGCGAGCTGCCCAAGGTGCGGCAGGTTGCCTACGTCGTTCCGCGCGCCCACAAGCTCGACGCGCTGGCCCGCGTGCTCGACATCGAGGGCCCGCAGTCCGCGCTCGTCTTCTGCCGCACCCGCCACGAGGTCGACAGCCTGAACGAGGCGCTGGCCGGCCGCGGCTACCGGGCCGAGTCGCTGCACGGCGGGCTGTCGCAGGCGCAGCGCGACCGCGTCATGCGCCGCTTCCGCGAGGGCACGGTCGAGCTGCTGCTGGCGACCGACGTCGCCGCCCGCGGCCTCGACATCGGCCACCTCTCCCACGTCGTCAACTACGACGTGCCGAGCTCGGCCGAGGTCTACGTGCACCGCATCGGACGCACCGGCCGCGCCGGCCGCGAGGGCGTCGCCATCTCGCTGTGCGAGCCGCGCGAGCGGGCGCTGCTCAAGAACGTCGAACGGCTGACCGGGCGGCGGCTCGAACTGCTGCCGGTGCCGACGGTCGCCGACCTGCGGGCGCGGCGGCTGGAGCTGACCCGCGCCTCGCTGCGCGAAGCGCTGCTGGCGGGCAAGGGCGCGGACGCGCGCGGCGTGGTCGCGAGCCTCGCCGAGGAGTTCGACGTGATGGACGTGGCGGCCGCCGCGGTCGCCCTGCTGCGCGAGAACACCGAGCGCGGCGGCGAGGAGGCCGAGATCCCCGAGGTCCGCGAGCGCCCGGTCCACGAGAAGAGAGGACGTTTCGAGAAGTTCGATCGCGGCGAGCGCCCGGACAAGAAGCGCTTCGACGGCGACGACCGGCGCCGCCGCTTCGCGCCGCCTGCGGCCGACGACGACGCGCGACCGTCGCGCGAGCGGGCGGCCGCCGGAACTGCCGAGCTGCCGCCGCGCAAGCCGCGGTTCGAGCGCGCGGAGCGGGAGGCTGCGCCGGGCGAGGCCCGCGCGCCGCGCGAGGCGCGCCCGCGCCGGGGCGAGGCCGACTTCGTGCCGCTCTACATCTCGGTGGGGAGGCTGCACAAGGTCGGCCCCGGCGACCTGGTCGGCGCCATCACGGGCGAGGCCGGCGTGACCGGCCGCGCGCTGGGCGCGATCGAGATCACCGACCGCTTCTCGCTGGTCGAGGTCCGCGAGGCGGAAGCGGAGCGCGTGCTCGAGGCGATCAAGGGCAAGTCGATCCGCGGCCGCGCGGTGACCGCCAGCCGCTATCGCCCGAAGCGGGGCTGAGAGCTCAGTCGCGCGGGGCGGCCGGGGTCAGCGGCACGATCGGGCCCTTGTTCTCCGGCCGGCCGGCGACGATCGGCTCGTAGATCGCCCGCAACCGGGCGAAGTCGGCCTCGAGGTCGCCGCTCGGGTGCAGCGGCTCGGGAAGCAGCCCGGCCTCCTTCTTCGCGTAGTCGGCGTAGGAGAGGTAGATCGGCACGCCCGCCTCGCGCGCCACGTGGTAGAAGCCGGTTTTCCAGCCCGGCGTCCACTTCCGCGTGCCCTCCGGGGCGACGCCGAAGCACAGCCGGTCGGCGCGACGGAACCAGTCGACCGCCTGGCTCACCGTGTTCTGGCGGCGGCTGCGGTCGAGCGGGATGCCACCCATGCCGCGCAGCAGCCAGCCCAGCGGTCCCACGAACAGCGAGTGCTTGCCGAGGAAGCACACTTCCATGCGCAGGATGCAGCCGGCCGCGAAGAACCAGAGGCCGTCCCAGTTCGTGGTGTGCGGCGCGGCGATCACGACGTACTTCGCGACCTCGGGCCTGCGGCCGACCACCTTCCAGCCGCCGAGCCAGAAGAAGAAGCGGCCCACCCAGTGCATGACCGTCGAGGACATGATCCGGCTGCGGGGGAGCGGGGCACTCATCCGGTCCCAAAGCTACATGAACTTGGACGCAGCGAAGTTCGCGAACCTCGGGCGCGCCGGTCGCGTATCGTGAGCCAGCGGGAGGGCACTTGGAGAACCTGTTCAACGACTTGAAGTTCGGGGCGCGGCAGTTGTGGCGGCGCCCGGCCTTCACGGCCGTGGCCGTGGCTTCGCTGGCGCTCGGGATCGGCCTCAACACCACCCTCTTCAGCGTCGTCAACGCGGTGCTCTTCCGCGAGACCGCCATCGCCGAGCCCGAGCGGCTGGTCGAGGTCTACACCGGCGTCAACGACGACCTCCCGCAGTTCACGTCGTCCCACCCCGACTACCTGGACGTGCGCGCGCACGTCCCGGCCTTCGATGGCGTCGCCGCCAGCGCCTTCGTGCGCGGCATCGTCTCCGGCGGCAGCGCGCCGGCGCTGTCGACGGGCGAAGCGGTCAGCGAGAACTACTTCGACGTGCTGAAGGTGCGGCCCCAGTTCGGCCGCGGCTTCCTGGCCGAGGACAACGCCTCGGCCGGCGCGCGGCCCGTGGTCGTGCTGTCGCACGGCCTGTGGCAGCGCCGCTTCGCGGGCCGCGAGAGCGTGGTGGGCGAGACGCTCGAGCTGTCGGGGACGAAGTACGACGTCGTCGGCGTGGCGCCGGCCAGCTTCCAGGGCACGCTGCCCGGGCTGTCGCCGGAGTTCTGGGTGCCGCTCGTGCACGTCGATCGCCTCAACTTCATGGGCGCCCAGGCGACCACGGACAAGGACCCCGGCACGACCCGGCTCGAGCGCCGCGGCACCCGCTGGCTGTTCCTGAAGGCGCGGCTGGCCCCGGGCCAGTCGATCGACCAGGCCCAGGCCCAGATCGAGACCCTGTACGCGCGGCTGCGGACCGAGTATCCCGACACCAACGAGCGGGCGAAGCCCTCGCTGAAGGCCGCCGCCGACGTGCGCTTCCACCCGCTGCTCGACGGCTACGTGAAGGCGGCCTCGGCCGTGCTGCTGGCGGCCGTCGGCCTGGTGCTGGTGGTGGCCTGCGCCAACGTCGCCAACATGCTGCTGGCGCGCGGAGCGTCGCGCCGCCGCGAGCTGGCGTTGCGCACCGCGATCGGCGCCTCGCGCGGCCGGCTGGTGCGGCAACTGCTGGTCGAGAGCCTCGTCCTGGCGGCCCTCGGCGGCGCCGCGGGCCTGGCCCTCGCCCACTTCGCGGGCCGCGCGCTGAACCGGGCGCCGGTCGACGCGCTGCCGATCCCGCTGCACTTCGACTTCAGCCCGGACCTGCGCGTGCTGGCGTTCGCCGCGATCGCATCGCTGCTGACGACGGCGCTGTTCGGCCTGATCCCCGCGTGGAGCGCGTCGAAGCCGGACCTCGTTCCGTCGCTGAAGGCCGACGCGACCGGCGAGGGCTCGGTGCGCCACCGCTTCGCGCTCCGCGACGCGCTGGTCGTGGGCCAGCTCGCGCTGTCGCTGGTGCTGCTGGTGGCCGGCGCGCTGCTGCTGCGCGGCCTCGACAGGGCGCGCGGCACCGATCTCGGCTTCCAGACCGACCGCATCGCGAGCCTCGGCTTCAACCTCGGCATGAACGGCTACGACACGGCCCGGGCCACGGCGCTGCGGCCGCGGCTGCTCGAGGTGGTGCGCGCGGTGCCCGGGGTCGAGACCGCCTCGCTCGCCACCCGCCTGCCGCTGGCACCCGACGTCAATCTCGAGTCGGTCCGCATCCCGGGCCAGCACCAGCCGACGGACGACGGCACGCCGGTCGACGTGGTCGCCATCGGCCCCGAGTACTTCGCGGCCGTCGGCGTGCCGCTGATGGAGGGGCGCGCGTTCGACGAGGCCGACCTCGCGGCGGAACGCAAGGTCGCGGTCGTGAACCAGACTTTCGCGCGCCGCTTCTTCCCGCAGGGTGGCGCCATCGGCCAGCGCGTCTACCTGAGCGGCTTCGACCAGGACCCGCACGAGATCGTGGGCATCGCCCGCGACCACAAGGTGCGCTCGGTGGGCGAGGAGCCGCGGCCGTACCTGCACGTGCCGGCGGACCCGAGCCGGACGGTCGGCCTCGTCGTCCGTGCCCAGGGCCCGGCCGCGGCGCTGCTGCCGGCGCTGCGCGCGGCGGTGCTCTCGGTCGAACCGGCGGTCGTCTTCACCGAGTCGACCACGGCGACCGAGGTGGCCGCGACGACCGTGGCCCCGACCCGGATCGGCGCCGCGCTGATGGGCGCGTTCGGCGCTCTCGCCCTGCTGCTGGCGGCGATCGGCCTCTACGGCGTGATCGCGTACTCGGTGTCGATGCGCACCCGCGAAGTGGGCGTGCGGATGGCGCTCGGTGCCCGCCCGCTCGAGATCGTGCGGCTGGTGCTGGGCCAGGGCGCGAAGCTGGCCGCGCTCGGCATCGGCCTCGGCGCGGTGGCGGCGACCCTGGTCGGCCGCGTGCTGGAGTCGCTGCTCTACGGCGTCAGCGCCCTCGACCCGCTGGCCTTCGCGGCGGCGGCGGCGGTGCTGCTGCTGGTGGCCCTCGTCGCCAACGCGGCCCCGGCCTGGACCGCGGCTCGCATCAACCCGATCCGCGCCCTGCGCACGGAGTAATGGCGGCGCCCGCGTTTGGCGTGACGGAGGTTTCGTGGAGAAGAAGTTCGTCCCGCTGACGACGGGCGTGCGGATGGAGTACGTCGAGCGCGGGCCGGCGGACGGGCTGCCCGTGGTGTTCCTGCACGGCATCACCGACTCCTGGCGGTCGTTCGAGCACGTGCTGCCGCTGCTGCCGACGCACGTGCGGGCGTTCGCGCTGTCGGCGCGGGGCCACGGCGACTCCAGCCGGCCCGCCGAGGGCTACGAGCTGGCCGACATGGCCGGCGACGTGCGGGCGTTCCTCGACGCGCTGCAGGTGCCGCGGGTGGTCCTGGTCGGGCACTCGATGGGATCGCTGGTCGCGCAGCGGTTCGCCGTCGACCACCCCGACCGCGTGGCCGCCCTGGCGCTGGTCGGCGCCTTCGAGACGCTCTTCCGCGACCCGGGCGTCACGGAGCTCGTCCAGTCGACGATCCTGGCCCTCACCGACCCGATCGCCGCGGACTTCGCCCGCGAGTGGCAGCGCAGCTCGCTGGCGAGCCCGATGGACGCCGGGCACCTCGCCGCCGTGGTCGCCGAGACGCTGAAGGTGCCAGCCCACGTGTGGCGCCAGGCCTTCACGGCCCTGATCGGGACGCCTGATTTCAGCGCCGGCCTGCGGCGGGTCACCGCGCCGAGCCTCGTCGTGTGGGGTGACCAGGACGCCTACGCGCCCCGCGAGCGGCAGGACCGGCTGATGGCGGCGTTGCCCTCGGCGCGGCTCGTCGTCCACGAGGGCGTCGGCCACGCCCCCCACTGGGAGAACCCGGCGCGGTTCACGGCCGATCTCGTGACGCTCCTCGAGCGCGTGCCTCGCGCCGGCGCGGACGGTCCGCGCTGACCACGGCAACCGAAACCGGAGCGCGGGGTCAGCCGAGCACGTGGCGGTCGATGGCGACCGCCACGCCGTCTTCTTCGTTGCTGGGCAGCACCGGCAGGCCCAGGCGGTGCATCGCCGGGTCGGCGTTGCCCATCACGTAGCCGATGCCGGCCTGCAGCAGCATCTCGCGGTCGTTCCAGTTGTCGCCGATCGCCATCGTCTCGGCCGCCGTGTAGCCCCAGCGCGCCTGCAGCAGGGCCAGCGCCTCGCCCTTGTTCACGCCGGGCGTCATCACGTCCAGGATGCCGACCCCCTCGTGGGGATACACGGTGCGCTCGAGATGCACCGCGCCGCCGAGACCGTCCGTCATCAGCGGAACCAGCGTCTCCATCTCGGCGAGCCGGCCGCCGAACATGACCTGGATCGGGTCCTCGTCCAGCCACGCGAGCAGGTCGTCGACGACGACGAGGTCCTCGCGGGAGCGGCCCAGGTAGTACGCGAGCAGGGTGTTGGCGGGGTCGACCGCCGCGTCGACGACGAGGCGCCCCTCGCCGCGCAGGCCGCAGTGCAGCACCGGGTGGGCGCCGGCCTGGCGGCCCAGCCGGATCGCCGCGCGGGCCGTGTCACGGGCCAGCGGCCGGCAGCGCAGCACCTCGCCGTCGACCACGATCAGCGCCCCGTTGTGCAGCACGAGCGGCACCCCGTCTCCGAGAGCGCGGGTCACCTTGCGCGCCCCGGGCAGCCGGCGGCCGGTCACCAGCACCAGCCGGACGCCGCGGGCCGCGGCCGCGGCCAGCGCTTCCAGCGTGCGGGCCGAGATGCTCTTGTCGCCGCGCAGCAGGGTGCCGTCGATGTCGAGCGCGAGCAGCCGGATGGCCACGGCGAGCCTCCCGCTCTAGCGCCGGACCACGATGGTGCGCGCGGCCAGGTCGCCCAGCCGCTGCCAGTCGCGGGTGAAGGCGACCATCAGGATGCCGATCAGGAAGTTGAAGAAGCCGTCGACCAGCTTCAGCAGGTTGCGGACGAGCGCCCGCCCGATGCCGCACGGCCGCAGGTCGGTGCCGACGACGCGAATCCCGAGCAGCCACTTGCCGGGCGTCAGGCCCCACAGCCCCTCGCCCACGGCGAACGCGGCGAACACCACGAAGCTCCAGGCCAGAGCCAGACCGAAGGCGGCGAAGACGCGGAACGGCCCGCCGTCGCCGAACATCTCTTCGGGGTCCAGCGCGAAGAAGAAGCGCGACATCAGCCACGCGACCGGCGCGATCGCCAGCGCCCCGTCGACGACCTGCGACAGCGCGCGGCGGGTCAGCGACGCGTGTTCGGCCTGCTGCCCCTCGTGCACGTGGACGCCGACCCGGTGCTGACGCATCAGCCACGAGAGGATCACCGCCAGCAGCACGCTCAGCGCCGGCGCGAACAGGTGAGGCATCCACATCACGGCCATCATCCCGGTGGGGAAAGGCGAGCTCTGGCCGAAGCGGCTCTCCTCGCCGAGGCGGGCCCCGTCCCAGTGCCGGACGCGCACCGAGCCCGGCCAGGTCGAGTGCGCCACCAGGACGCCGTCGCCGTCGCTGGCCGCGGTGAGGGAAGAAACCATGCGGGCCCCGCCGCCCAGCGGGGTCGCCCGCCAACGCGAGGCGTCGGCCGGGTCCGGGGTGACGAGGTTCAGCGCACCCTGCTCGTCGCTCAGCACGACGGCGGGTCGACCCTGCCATGCGAACGCGCGCCAGTGGCGCGGCCGCGAGGCGACCACGGCCCAGCTCGCGCCGGGATCGCCGAGCGGGCGCGCGTAGAGGGTCTGGCCCTCGGTGCGGAACGCGGTGATGGCCTCGCCCAGCGCGACCAGTTGGGCACAGCACGGCTCCGTCAGATCGGGCACCTCGGCGCGGACGACCCAGCCCCCGTCCCAGGCGATCAGCCGCACGCCCTCGGGCCGGCGCTCCAGCGCTGCCGGGCGGCCGCCGAGCAGGAACGGAGCCGAAAGGTCCCCGCGCGGCTCGCCCGCGTCCAGCTCCGTCGCGCGGCCGCCCTCGAGGACCGCCACGCGGTCGGACGCGACGAGCCACAGCCGTTCGCCGTCGGAGACGAGCTTCGGGCTCGAGCTCCCGAGGTCCGCGACTTCTTCGATGCCCTCGGCTCCCAGCCGCACCAGCCGCGTCCGCACCGCGTTCGTCTCGCCGTCGAACGTGCGCGTCTGCTCGACCACGTGCAGCGCGCCGCGGTGCAGGGCGGCACCTTCGAGCTCGAGGGTCGCGAAGCCGCCGCTCATCATGCGCGGCATCAGCAGGAACATGGCGGCGATCGGGACGGCGAACTGGAGGATGAAGAAGAGGCCGCCCAGCACCCCGGCGACGATCGTGAACGTGCGCTGGCTCTCCTCGGAGAGGTAGCCGGCCTCGCGGACGGTCCCGTCGTTCATCGCGCCTCCGCGCTTTCCAACCCCTCGCGGGCCCCGTGCGGCCCGGGGGCGTGGCATCCTAACCCGCTCTCGATGACGGCGCCTTCCGCCTCGCCCTCCCGCCTCCGCTTCCGGCTCGACCCGTGGGCCGCCGAGTACGGGTCCGAGCTGCCCCTGTCGGACCCGGCCGGGACCGCGCCCGCGACCGTCGACGCCGAGGTCGAGCGCCCCGCCTCCGACTGGGCGCCGCTGCCGCCCGGTCCGGCCGCCGCGGAGCCTGCGCGGATCGTGTTCGTCGACGGCGTACGGCGGATCGAGGCGCGGGTGCTCGCCCGCGAAGGCGAGCGGGTGATCCCGGGGGCGTTCGGTGCCTACGCGGTCGGCGCCGTCGTCGTCGAAGGCGAACGCGCGGCCTGGGGCGCGTTGCGCGCGGGGCGGGTGCTGGCACTCGGCGGCGGCGCCTCGCTGCCCGAGCCGTTCGTGCTCGACTCCGGGGCCGCCTACGTGCCCGTCAGCACCGTCGACGACGATCCCGAGGCGCCGGTGCGGCGGCTGCAGGAGGAGATGAGGCTGGCCGAGGAGACGCTGGGCCAGGAGCAGTCGCGGACGCCTGGCACGCTCGTCGTCGCCGACGGCCCGCTGCGCTTCCGCGACGCGCGCGGCGCCGCGGTCGGCTACGTCAAGCGGCTGTTCGAGCGCCACGGCGTGCCGCTGCCGACGCTGGCCGCGCTGGCTCCCGGCACCCGCACGCCGCTGATCGGCATCGAGGGCGACCGCTTCCGCCGCTACACCTGGTTCCTGCGGCTCGCGCCGCGCGGCCCGGCCGACTTCGACCTCGCCGGCATCGTGCGGCTCGAGGTCGCGGAGACGGTGGGGCTCGAGGAGGCGAAGAGGCTCGCCGACGGCACCGCGCGCCGGCTGCCCGGCTTCGCGCCCTCGCGCACGCGCGACCCGCGCGCGCCCCAGAACCTGCTCCCGATCGGCGCGCTGGAGTCGCGCCTGCGGCGGGAGATGGGCGACGCCGCCCTCGCCCGCCGCCACATCGAGACCGCGCTCGCGCGCGAGGAGGCTTGATGACTTCGTCCCCCGCCGGCCGCGTCCTGGGCAGCGTCGACGCCACGCCGCTCGAGTTCTGGATCGGCGTGCCCGCCGGCGGCCGCGTCCAGCTCGACGACCTCGTCTGCGTCGAGACCGCCCTCGACGACGGCTCGCGCGTCCTCTTCTTCGGGGTCGTCGACGTGGTGCGCAAGCGCTACGAGGGCCAGGCCTTCGACTCCGACGCCTTCCGCCACGCCGAAGGCACGCTGCCGGTCGACGTCTCCTACGCGGCGCACGTCGCGGTGACCCGGATCGAGCCCGAGGTGTTCGTGCCGCCGCACCCCGGCGACGCCGCGCGCATCGTCGAAGGCGCGGAGTTCGAGCAGGCGCTCTACTTCGACCGGATGGCGAAGAAGATCGCGATCGGGCTCACCCGCTCCGGCGAGCCCGTCTACGCGAACCTGGAGTTCCTCGACGGCACCCGCGGCGCCCACCTCTCGATCAGCGGCGTCTCCGGCGTCGCCACCAAGACCTCGTACGCGTCGTTCCTCCTCTACTCGCTGTTCCACTCGGAGGCGCTCGGGGCCGACGCCGCCAACACCAAGGCGCTGGTCTTCAACGTCAAGGGCGAAGACCTGCTGTGGCTCGATCGGCCCAACGCCCGGCTCGACGAGAAGGCGCGCGCGGGCTACGCGAAGCTGGGTTTGCCCGCGGGCCCGTTCCAGAGCGTCGGGCTGTACGCGCCGGCCGGTGCGGGCTCGACGCCGATGCCCGACGTCGGCTCGCGGCAGGAGGGCGTGCGGCCCTACCTGTGGACGCTGCGCGAACTGTGCGAGCAGCGGCTGCTGCGCTTCGCCTTCGCCGACGCCGAAGACGCCCGCGGCCAGCTCGGCTTCGTCGTCGAGCGGGTCGAAGGCGAGCTCGCGCGGCTCGCGAAGGAGCAGCCGAAGGACGAAGCGGGGATCGTCATCGAAGGCGTGGCCTGCCGGACCTTCGAGGAGTTCGTGGAAGCCGTGGCCAGCGTCTGGCTCGACAACCTGATGGCCCGCGGCAGCTTCGCGGCCGGCACCCTCGACGCATTCCGCCGCCGGCTGTTCGGCATCATCCCGCGGCTCGCTCCGCTGGTGCGCGGCGACGCCTCGGCGAGCCAGTACCCGGTGTCCTGGGCGTCGCACCAGGTCACCGTGGTCGACATCCACAAGCTGCACGCCACCGCGCAGATGTTCGTCGTCGGCGTGCTGCTGAAGAAGATGATGGCCGAGCGCGAGCAGCGCGGCAGCGCCCGGCCGCTCGTCTTCGTCGTGCTCGACGAGCTCAACAAGTACGCCCCGCGCGAGGGCTGGAGCCCGATCCGCGACCTGATCCGCGACATCGCCGAGCGCGGCCGCTCGCTCGGCGTGTGCCTGATGGGCGCGCAGCAGACGGCCTCCGAGGTCGAGAAGCGGGTGATCGCCAACGCCGCGATCAAGGTCGTCGGCCGCCTCGACGCGGCCGAGTCCGAGCGCGCCGAGTACGGCTTCCTGTCCAAGGTCGCGCGGCTGCGCTCCAACCTGCTGCAACCCGGCACGATGATCGTCTCGCAGCCCGAGATCCCGACCCCGGTGCTGCTCGGCTTCCCGTTCCCGTCGTGGGCGACGCGCGCGGACGAGGCGGCGGCCCCGCCGCCCGACCCGGCAAAGGCCCGCCGCGACCTGTTCTCGAGGGTCAAGTAGCGTGCGCATCGCCCACACCAGCGACTGGCACGCGGGCCGCCTGTTCCGGAACGTCGACCGCCTGCCGGAGATGGAGCAGGTGCTCGAGGCGCTCGGCGACGACCTCGAGCGCGAAAAGGTCGAGCTGCTGATCCACAGCGGCGACGTGTTCGACACCGGCGCGCCGCCGGCGGCCGCCGAGTCGCTGGTGTTCCGCTTCTTCAAGCGGGTGGGCCGCGCCGGCATCCGCACGGTCGTGATCGGCGGCAACCACGACTCGGCCGCGCGGCTCGAGGCGTGGGGCGCGCTGGCCGAACTGGTCGACGTGACGGTGGTGCCGCGTCCGGCGCCCGCCGATCGCGGAGGGCTCGTCGCGTTCGAGTCGAAGTCGGGGGAGAAGGCGCTTCTCGCGGCGGTGCCGTTCGCGGCGCCGCGCTGGTTCACCGACGCGCTGGAGCTGGCCGAAGGACGCGTCGATCCGAAGACCGGGCTGCGCACCGGTGGCGACGTGCTCGCCCACCAGAACTACGCCGAGGCGCTCCGCGGCATCGTGGCCAGCCTGGCCGCCGGCTATCGCGCCGACACCGTCAACCTGCTGACGATGCACACCCACCTGGTCGGCGCCGCGTTCTCGGGCTCGGAGCGCACGGTCCACCTCGGCAGCGAGTGGGCGGCGACGCCGCAGGCGATCCCGAACACCGCGCAGTACGTCGCGCTCGGCCACATCCACAAGCCGCAGCGGCTGGAGGCCCCGGCCCCTGCCGAGTACGCGGGCTCGCCGCTCCAGCTCGACTTCGGCGAGGCGGGCGAGGCCAAGGGCTGGGTGCTGGTCGACGCCCGCGCGAAGCAGCCGGCGCGGGTCGAGCGCGTGCCGTACCGCGGCGCCCGGGAGCTGAAGAAGATCGAGCGCACGCCGGCGGAGCTCGAGCGCGACGCGGCGGCGCTGCGCGCGGAGAACGCGCTGCTGTGGATCGCGGTGCCGCTGCCCGCGCCCGACCCCGAGCTCAACGGCAAGGTGCGCAAGCTGGTGCCCAACGCGGTGCGCGTCGAGGCGAAGGTGCCGGCTGTCGACGCCCCGGGCGAGGCGCGCCCGCCGGACGGGGCGCCGCCGCGCGAGGTGTTCGCGGCCTACTGCCGGCACGAGGGCCACGAGCCGGCGCCGGCGTTGCTGGCCGAGTTCGACCGGCTGCTGCACGCCTGCCAGCACCCGCAGGACGAGGGGCACTGATGCGGCCGCTGGTGCTGCGCGTCGAGAACCTCACGTCCTTCCGCGGCCGGCAGCCGGACCTGCGCTTCGACGGTCTCGACCTGTTCGCGATCGCGGGCCCGACCGGGGCGGGGAAGTCGAGCCTGCTCGACGCCATGCTGCTCGCGCTCTACGGCAACGTCCCGCGCACGGGACCCCAGCTCAAGGAGCTGATCTCGCTCGGCAAGGACCAGCTCGTCGTCAGCCTCGACTTCGTGCGCGGCGGCGAGGCGTACCGGGTGACGCGGCGGCTGTTCCGCAACACCAAGGCGACGCAGGCCCAGCTCGAGCGGCTCGCCGGCTCCACGGGAGAACTCCGCAGCGAACCGGAAGCGCTGGCCGAAGGCGTCAACGAGGTCAACCAGCGCATCGTCCAGCTCCTCGGGCTGGACATGGGCGCCTTCACCCAGGCCGTGATCCTGCCGCAGGGCGAGTTCGCGAAGTTCCTGAAGAGCACGCCGAAGGATCGCCAGAAGATTCTCGGCACGCTGCTGCAACTGCTCGTCTACGAGCGCATGCGCAAGCGCGCGACGAGCGAGGCCGGCGCGCTCGAGGCGGCGGCGGCCATGCTCGAGCGGACCCTCGGTGAAGACGCCCTGGTCACGCCCGAGGCGGTCGCCGCGCTGCGCGCGCAGCACGCGAAGCGGCTCGAGGCCAACGCTGCGCTGGAGCCCCGGCTGGCCGCCGTGGAGGTCGCGACGGGCGAGGCCGAGGTGCGCGTCCGCCTGCTGCGCGAGCAGGACGACCTGAAGCGGCAACAGGGCGAGCTCGAGAGGCAGCGGCCGCAGGTCGCGGCCGACGAGGCCCGGCTCGACGCGGCGCGCCGCGCTTCGGGCGTCGTGCCGCGGCTCGAGCAGGCCGAGGCCGCGCGAGCGGAGAACGAGCGGCTTTCGACGGCAGCGCAGCGCGCCCGCGCGAGCGCGGAAGAGGCCCGCGCCGCCGTCCTTGCCCGGCGCCGCGCCGGGGAGAGCGCGCTGGCCGCGGCCGCGCGGCTGCCGGAGCTGGACGCGCGGATCGAGGCGCTGGGCCAGGCCGTGGTGCTCGCCGGCCCGACGGCGGCCGCCGCCCGCGCCGCCCGCGAGGCCGAGGCGCTCTGCGCCGAGAAGAAGCAGGCCGTCGCCCGCCTGCGCAAGGACAAGGCCGCGCGATCCGAGGCCGCTGCCGAGGCCGAGCGCGCCGCCCAGGAGGCCGCGGCGGCGACGGAGCGCGCCGCGCAGGAACTGGAGGCGGCGGAGGCCGCGCTGCGTGCGGCCGAGCTCGCCCGGCGCGAGGCCGAGAAGCGCGACGCGGTCGCTCACCTGCGCCACGGCCTTGCCAAGGGCGACCCGTGTCCCGTGTGCGAGCGCGCGCTGACGAAGGCGCCTCCCGCGCTCGCGGGCAGCGACCTCGGCGCGCTCGAGACGGCGGAGAAGCGCGCCCGCGACGGCCTCGACGCCGCCCGCGCCCGCCTCGAGACCGCGCGCCAGGAGGCCGATCGCAAGCGCTCGGCCCAGGATCGCGCGGCGCTCGCGCTCGAGACCGCGACCCGCGACGTCGAGCGCGCGTCCGCCGAGGCGCTCGAGGCCGACGAGCGGGCCGATGCCGCGCGTGCCGCCCACGTCGAGCGGGTCGAGGCGCTCCGCGCGCTGACCGACGAGGCCGATCCCGCCGCGGCGCAGGCGGCGCTGCGCGGCGAGCGGCAGCAGATCGACGCCGCGCGGGCCGCCGCGCAGGACGCGCTGGCGGCCGCGGACAAGGCCCTCGCCAGTGCAGAGGCGACCGCTGTCGCGGCCGAAGCCGCCGCCGGCGACGCGCAGGCGAAGGCGGGCCAGGCGGAGCAGGAGGCGCTGCGGGCCGCGGCCGAGGCCCAGTTCGCGTCGCCGGACGCGGCCCGCGCCGCGGCACTCCCGCCCGCCGAGCAGCAGCGGCTGGCCGAGGCGATCCGCGGCTTCGGCGCGAAGCTGCAGGCGGCGGCCGCGCGGCTGGCGGCGCTCGCGGAGCAGGTGGCCGCGCTGCCGCCCGGCGCCACCGCCCTCGCGGACGCCCAGGCGGCGCTCGATGCCGCGCAGCGCGAGCGCGACGCGCTGCGCCGGGAGCGTGAGCAGGGAGTGCGCGACGCGGCCCGGCTCGAGGAGCAGGTGGCCGCGCTCGGGGCCAGGCTCGAGGCCGTCGCGAAGCGGCGCGCGGAGCTCGAGTCGAAGCGCACCCAGCTTTCGCTGCTCAAGCAGCTCGCGCTCCAACTCAAGGCCGACCGCTTCCAGGCCTACCTGCTCCACGAGACCGTGCGCGACCTGGTCGCCGGCGCCTCGCTGCGGCTGCTGGGCCTGTCGGCAGGCCGCTACGCGCTCGAGTACGTCGACGACGACTTCCACGTCCGCGACAACGACAACGCCGGGGAGCGCCGCCGCGCGGACACGCTCTCGGGCGGCGAGACGTTCCTCGCCTCGCTGGCGCTGGCGCTCGAGCTCTCGCAGCAGGTGCAGAAGGCCGCCGGCGCCGTCCACCTGGAGAGCCTGTTCATCGACGAGGGCTTCGGGACCCTCGACCCGGAGACGCTGGAGACGGTGCAGGAGGCGATCGAGAGCCTGCCGACGGGCGGCAGAATGGTGGGCGTGATCACCCACCTCGCCGAGCTGACCGCGCGGCTGCCCGCGCGCGTCGTGGTCGAGAAGGGCCCGGCCGGGTCGAGCTTCAGGGTGGAGGTCGCATGAGACCGCGCGACACGACGAGGCGGCTGCGCGAGGCGACGGCGGCGCCGCCGCGCCGCGTGCGCCTGGAGGCGGGGCCGGAACTGGGCGGCGCCCGCGTGCTCGACGCGCTGGCCGTGCTGGTGCCGCGCGCGGTGGGGCATGCGGTGCCGCGCGCCGAGCTGCGGCGGGCGCTGGTCGCCGGCGCGGTGACCGTGAACGGGGCCGCGTGGCGGCGGCCTGGCGAGGAGCTGCCCGCGGGCGGCGCGCGGATCGAGATCGCGCTGCGCGCCGCCTACGCGGGCCGCGAGCTGCAGGCCGACGAAGGCGAGATCGACGCGGCCGGCGCGCTGGCCGTCCTCTACGAGGACGAGTGGGTGATCGCCGTCGCCAAGCCGCCCGGCCTGCTCACCCACCAGAGCGCCGACGCGCGGCGCCCGCACCTGTTCGGCCTCGTGCAGGAGAAGCTCGCGCGGCGCGCCGGCGGCGACGAAGGCGGGCTGCCCTATCTCGGCTCCCACCAGCGGCTCGACAAGGACACCTCGGGCGTCGTGCTGTTCGCCAAGGCGCGCGTGGCCAACGAGGGCCTGGCCCGCGCATTCGAGGGCCGCGAAGTCGAGAAGGTGTACGTGGCGGTCGTCGGCCGCCCGCGGCAGCCGCTGCCCGACGCCTGGACCTGCGAGGCCCCGCTCGCGCTGGTCGGGTCCGGCAAGCAGGCGCAGATGCGCGAGCAGGAGGGCGGCCAGGCGGCCCGCACCGAGTTCCGCGTCCTGTCGCGCCGCCACGAGGCGCTGCTCGTCGAGTGCCGCCCGCAGACGGGACGCAAGCACCAGATCCGCGCCCACCTGGCGATCGCCGGCGCCCCGATCGCGGGCGACGTCCGCTACGGGGGAGCGACGCACCTCGGCGGGGTGGCCGTGCCGAGGGTGCTGCTCCACGCGGCCGCCCTCAACCTCCCGCACCCGGTCAGCGGGCGTCCGCTGCGCCTCTCGTGCCCGCTGCCCGCCGACTTCCGCCCCTTCCTGGGCAAGGCCGGGGCTTCCGGGCGGGGGCTATACTCCCGCGTCCCGAACAAGAGGTGAGGATGATTCGAAAGACTGCCGTACTTGCGGCCGCGTGCACCCTGGCGCTGGCCGGGACCTCGGCCCAGGCCCAGGAGAACAAGGCGCCCGGCTGGTACGCGAAGGTGGTCGGCAACTTTGCGATGACCAACGGCAACAGCGAGGCCAGCACGCTCGGCTTCAGCGCCGACGTGACCCGCGCCTTCCTGCGCAGCGACGTCAACCTGGTGGCCGGCGCGCTGCGCCAGAGCAGCACCAGGTTCACGTTCGGCGCCACCGGCACCAGCGCGGCCGGGCCGTTCTCGATCCGCCAGGACGAGACGACCGAGGTCTCCTCCGAGGCCTACTTCGTCCGCCTCAAGGGCCGCTACCGCTTCACGGAGCGGCTCGCCGGCGTGCTCGGCGGCGACTACGAGCGCGACGTGCCGGCCGGCATCGACAGCCGCACGATCGGCGTCGCCGGCGTCGACTACCTGTTCGCCGAGCGCGACAACCTCAAGTTCAGCGTCGGCGCCGGCGTCACGGTGACCAGCGAGACCCAGGTCGTTCCGGAAGGCCAGGGCGCGAACGTGGCCCTCGCCGGCCCCGCGGAGTCCGGGCTCGGCGCCCGCTTCGGCTGGAAGCTGGAGTACGGGTTCGGCAACAAGGACGACGGCGGCAAGCCCGGCTCGCGCTTCCTCTCGGACCTGGTCGTCGACCAGGACCTCGAGAACACGGACGACCTGCGCGTCAACGCAGTGCATGCGATCGAGGTCGCCATCAACCGCACCTTCGGGCTGCGGGTCGGCATGACCCTCAAGTACGACAACGACCCGCCCGTGCTGGCGCTGAAGCCGGTCAACCCGACCACCGGGCAGGCCGTCAACATGGGCACGAGCCCGCTGCCCACGATCGCGCTCGAGAAGACGGACATGATCTTCACCGCCGGCCTGACGGTGAACGTGTTCTCGGCGCGCTGAGCCCGCAGCCCCGGGGCCGGGTCGAGCGCGACCCGGCTCCGCCGCCGCGCCGGGCACCCGGCCCGGAGCGACTACAATCGCAGTCCTGATGCCCGTGTTGCGCCTCGTGCCCGAGTCCGGCGACGCCCTCGAGATCTCCGGCGAGCGCACGGTCGTGGGCCGCGACGCGAGCGCCTGCGACGTGCTGGTGGCCGACGGCTCCGTCTCGCGGCGCCACGCGATCGTGGAGCGGCGGCCGAAGAGCTGGGTGATCGTCGACCAGGACAGCGCCAACGGCACCTGGATCGAGGAGCGCCGCGTGAAGAAGGCCGTGCTGCTGCACGGCCACAAGCTGCGCCTCGGCGCCGTCCGCTTCGCGGTCGAGATCGCCGACGCCGAGCCGACCGCGGCGCCGCCGGCGTCGTCGGCGCCCCCACCGCAGCCCGCGACCCCGGTGCGTCCCGCATCGGCGCTGCCGTCGCGCGCGATGGCGACGGCTCCGTTCGCCCCGGGCGCGGGCAGCGGCCCCGTGCCTCCGCTGCCCGCCGCCGGCGCCCCGCGGATGTCGGTCCAGGAAGCGGCCTCGGTGCTGGGCGTCGCGCCGGGCGCGAGCGCCGACGAGGTGCGCCGCCGCTACCAGAAGTTCTACAACGAGATGCAGGTGCGGCTGACCAACGCGCCGACCCCGGCCCTGAAGCGGATGTACCAGAAGAGCCTCGCCGACGCCCGCCAGGCGGCCGAGGCGCTGTGTCCCGGCCTCTCGGTGTGAACCGCCATCCTTGACCTGCCCCGCCGCAGCGGGTAGCTTCGGCGCCACTCGCCCGGGCATCCTCGCCAGCGTCGTGCGCGGCTGATCCTGCGCGAGCCGGAGGGCGGGAGCGACGATGCCGCCGATCAGAATCACGGCCACGACGGCGCTGGCTGCCGCCCGGCAGCTGCACGCCGACCTGCGCAAGGCCACCCGCGACGCCAGCCCGCTGCCGGGGCTCGAGGCCGTCGCGGCCGGGCTGACCGCGCTCGAGACGCCGCTCGTCGGCCGCAACCTCGAGGTGGACGTCGCGCTGGCCGCGCCGCTGGCGCCCGCGCAGGCCGAAGCGCTCGCGCGCTTCATCGGCCCCGGCTTCCCGGCCGAGAAGCTGACGGCGCTGGGCACGCCGAGCGACGTCGAGCTGCCCGGCGCCCGCTCCACGACCGTGCACCTGCGAGCGCTGGGGGCGGTGGTGCCGCAGCGCGCCGGCGCGCCGCGCCCGCCGGTGCTCGTGCTGGCCGCGCCCGACGTCGCCTCGTTCGGGTCCGACGCACGTGCCGCCGCCCTGCGGCTGGCCGAGGACCGGCCCGTCGTGCTGCTCGTCGCCCCGCCCGACGCCGCGCTCAAGGAGCTCGGCCGCCCGCTCAAGGACACCGCCTGGCACTGCGAGTTCGTCAACCTCGCCGCGCCGCCCGAGCCGGGCCTGGTCGCCCGCTTCGGCATGGCGCCGTGGGACGGCGCCAGCGAGCCGCTCAAGGCGTACGGCGCGCTGGCCGGCCTCGAGACCCTGGCCCAGCTCTTCGGCGTCATCGTCCAGCAGCAGGCCGACGACACCCGCGTCCGGAAGACCGTGACCCAGCAGCGGCTCGCCAAGTTCCAGACCCGTTCGCCGCTGGCCGCGGGCCCGGCGGCCGGGGCCGGCGGCGCCGAGGCCGTCGCCGAGATCAAGGCGCGGCTGGCCCGCCAGGCGGCGGAGTTCGAGCGCGGCGTCGCCGAGCGCCTGCAGGACCTGCTCGGCCATCCCAGCGGCGCGCTGACCCGCGAGATCGAGGCGCGGCTGGTCGGCCTCGCGGAGCTCTCCCAGGAGCTCAAGAGCACGGCGGTCGCCACCCGCGTGCCGCAGGCCTTCGAGGACGAGATCAACGCCCTGATGCGCGAGCGCGTCGCGCGCCACTGCACGGCCGACCTGGTCGCTCTCAACGACCTGTTCAGGCTGATCGCGCAGGACGTGGAGCGGCACCTCGCGCAGGCGGGCGGGCCGCCCGTGGTGCTGCAGTTCCGCTACCTGACCGAGGAGCGGGTCCGGCGCCTGCTCGACCTCTACGCGGTGATGCAGTGCACCTATCGCGGCGAGCTGCCCAAGCCCGGCTTCTCCGAGTACTTCGGCGCGGTGCGCAAGTACGCGATGGTGCTGATCATGAGCGCGTCGATGTTCGGCGCGGCCCGCTACCTGCGCCAGGCCCAGGAGATCTTCATCCCGATCACGCTGATCCTGGTCGCCTTCGGCACCTACAGCGTCTACACCTCGGCCCAGCACGAGCGGGCAGAGACGCTGGAGAAGGAGCTGGAAGCGGCGCGGCAGTCGATGCGGCCCGAGCTGCGCCGCATCCTGGCCGAGATCCAGAAGCAGTGGGCGAGCACGCTGTCGCAGCATCTCGCGGACGAACTCGCCCAGGCGCAGTCGGCCGTGGAGGCCGCCGTCAAGGAGGCCCAGGCGCGCCGCGGCCTGGAGGCGGCGCCCGAGAAGGAGCGGCTGACCCGCCAGGCCCAGATGCTCGACGCCGCCGACAAGAAGCTGCTGACAGCGGCCAAGGGGATCGAAGGCCTGGCGGGGCAGATCGCCCAGGCCCGCGCGGACCTCAAGCCGCTGCTGCAGGCGGCGCTGGCGCCGCGGCCCGAAGTGCCGGCGCGACCGGCCGCGGCCGTGTCGGCGCCTGCCGCGTCCCGCCCGGCCGCGCCGGCCGCGGTCGTCCCCACGCCGGCCGCGCCCGCCGCCGCTGCCGCGCCCGCCGTCAACCCCGCCCTCGCCAAGCTCGAGGCGCTGCGCGCCGCCCGCGCGGCCCGCAAGGCCGGAGGCGACGACAAGGCATGAAGGCGGGCATCGATCTCGGGACCACCTTCTCCCTGGTCGCCCGCATGGACATGGCGGGTCGGCCCGCCCTGATCCCCGACCACGCCGACCCGGAGCTGCTGCACACGCCGTCCGTGGTCCACCTCGCGCAGGGCGCGGCCTTCGTCGGCCACATGGCCGAGGCGATGCTGGAGAACGACCCCGAGCTGCAGGTGATCCGCTTCTTCAAGCGCCACCTCGGCGAGACCCGTCCGCTCTGCTACGACGACGCGGGCAACGCCTGGAACGCCGAGGCGGTGGCGGCCCTGGTCCTGAAGAAGCTGTGCTTCGACGCGGAGGCCTACACCTCCTCGCCCGTCGAGGCGGCGGTCATCACGGTGCCCGCCCACTTCTCCGACCCCCAGCGCCGCGCCGTGCTGTCGGCCGCGGCGATCGCCGACCTGCCGGTGCTCGGCCTGCTCGAGGAGCCGGTGGCCGCGGCGCTGCACTACGGCATCGCCACCCGGCTGCAGAACGCCGTGTTCCTCGTCTACGACTTCGGCGGCGGCACCTTCGACGCCACCGCGCTGTCGATGGACGAGAAGGGCGTCTACGTGCTGGCCAAGACCGGCCTCACCGACCTCGGCGGCAAGGAGTTCGACGAGCGGGTCGGGGCGATGATCCTGGACCAGTTCACGACCGCGCTGGGCCGGGAGCCGGTGCTCTCGGCCCGCACCCTGCTCGACCTGCGGCGGATCTCCGAGGAGGTCAAGGTCGAGTTGTGCATCCCGGGCCGCACCCACGTCCAGCGCCTGGTGCTGCTGGGCGGCGACGCGGTCACGGTCGAGATCGCGCGCCAGGGCTTCGAGGCGGCGGTCGCCGACCTGCTGGAGCGGGCCGAGGAGCAGACGCGGCGCTGCGTGCGCGAGGCCGGCCTGCGCGAGCGCGACGTCAATCACGTGCTGCTGGTCGGCGGCACCTCGCTGGTCCCGGCGGTCGAGCAGCGCCTGCGCCAGCTCTTCGCCCACCCCGGCCAGGAGGTGCTCTACCACGAGCCCTCGAAGGCGGTGGCGCTGGGCGCGGCGGCCCACGCCAGCCAGCTCGCCGGCGAGGCGCAGATGCTGGCGCTGCCGCCGGAGCTGCGCGGCGTCTCCGGGTACAACGTCGGCGTGCGCACGGTCGACCCGGCCAGCGGCCGGGTCTCGATCGACCCGCTGATCAAGAAGAACATGGCGCTGCCTGCGCGCGTGCGCAAGACCTACTACACGAGCCGGCCCGGCCAGGAGCGGATCGTGCTCGACGTCGTGCAGTACCGGGACGGCGACGACGGCGCCGTCGGCCTCGGGCAACTGGTGGTCGGCCCGCTCGACGCGCCGCGGCCCAACTACCCGATCGAGGTGACGACGGAGTACCGCGAGGACGGCACCGTGATGTTGCAGGCCTACGACGCCCACAGCGGCGTCGAGCTGGAACAGGTCTTCGGCCGCGAGGGCCAGCAGGGTGCGGCGGCCCTGGCGACGCAGCGCGCCCTGGTGCGCGGCGTGCCGGTCAACGGGGTGATCCAGTGAAGCCCGCCGCCGGCCCGCCCGCCGCGCGCGGCGGCCTGCCGCGCTCGACGATGATCGCCCTCGCGGCGATGGTCCCGGCCGCGCTGCTGGCCGCGGTCCTCGGCCAGGGCTGGAACTCCGCGAGCCGGGAGCTGGAGGCGGAGCGCAAGCGGGTCGCGGACCTGGCTCGCGAGAACGCGGCGCTCGTCGCGCCGCACCGGCTGCTGGCCGCGCAGTCCTTCCAGATCTGCTCGGCGGTGCCCGAGGGCCGGGTGCGCCTCGAGTGGGTCGCGGCCGCCTACCCCGACGGCGACCGCATCCGGCTGTTCGACGCCGCCCGCTGCACGGACTGGCGTGCCCGCGACCTGAAGTCGGGCAAGGTCTCGCTCAGCCACACCTCGACGCTGCCCGAGTGCAACTGGGAGGGCAGGGTGGTGTTCGCGGCCGCCGCGTGGAGCGTCGACGCCGAGGACGAGAGCGGCCCCTACTCCTACTCCAACGTCTCGCTGGCGACCTACGCCTCCGAGGTCGAGGACTGCTACAAGGTCCGATGAGCACGCCTCGCCTGATCCGCGAAGACGGCACGGTGGTGGAGATCCCGGCCGAGCGCTGCATGCTGGGCCGCGACGCGTCCTGCGACGTCGTGGTCGCCGACAAGTCGGTCTCGCGGCGCCACGCCGTCGTCGAACGGCGCGGCGACGCCTGGTGGGTGGTCGACCAGGGCAGCGCCAACGGGATCTTCGTCGGTGGCCTGCGCGTGTCGGAGGGCGCGCTGGTCCACGGCCAGGAGTTCGGCCTCGGTCTCGTGCGCTTCCGCGTCGACCTGCCGTCCGACGTGCCGCCGGCGCCCGAGCCGGACTCCGGGGGCACCCTGCTGATCCCGGTCTCGTCGCTGGCCGCACTGCCCCAGGCCCCGCCGGAGCCGGCGCCACCGGCGCCGGCCGATCCCGTCGACGCGGCCGCCGCCGTGCTGGGCGTGGCGCGGGGCGCCGCCCCGGAGGAGATCCGGCAGCGGCTGGCCGAGCTCGAGGCCGACCTCGGAGCCCGCATCCAGTCCGCTCCGACCGCACACCTGCGAGCGACCTGGGCCGCGAGCCTCGACGAGGCGCGGGCCGCGGCGGCGCTGCTGCTGCCGGCGCCCGCCGCCGAGGCGGTCGCCGTCGCCGACCTGCCGTCGGCCCAGCCGGTCGTGGGCGCCCACCTCGAAGACGCGGTCAAGGCCCCGGTCCGGGTGGCGCCCGCCGCCGGCGGGCCCCGCGCCGCGACTCCCGCCGGCCCGCCGCAGTCGACGATGGTGCTGGCCTCGCTGACCGTGATCCTGGTCGGCCTCAGCCTGTTCTTCTGGCTCTCGGCGCGGGCCAGCCGCCAGGCTCTCGCCGAGCTCAAGTCGGCGAGCGACACCCAGAAGGTCCTGGCCGAGAACCGGGGCTACGAGAGCACGCGCAAGCTGGTGGCGGCGCAGGCCCTGGAGAACGGCCAGGTGGCGTTGTGCAACAACGGGCCGACGCCGCTCGAGATCCGCTGGCTCGGGGCGCTGTGGGCGGACCGTGGTCCCGGCGGCGAGTTGCGCATCGAGAAGTTCATGAGCCGCGACACCCGCTGCGTCAGCGTGGTGCAGCCGCGGCTGGACGTGCTGGTGGCCGGCGAGCGCAAGTCGACGGTGACCGCGGGCTCGTGCACGTGGGACGGCCGCGCGCTGTTCGTCGCCGTCGAGTACGCCGAGGCCGGCGAAGACACGCCGAGCCGGCACCTGGCGCGGGTCTTCTCCAAGGGCAGCCACTGCATCGACCTCGCCTCGGGCACGGCCGTCCCGGCCGAGGCACCCCCCGCGCGCTAGCCGCGGCGGGCGAAAGGAGGAAGCGGATGAAGCGATCGACGACGGCTCTCCTGTCCCTGCTGCTGCTGACGTGGCTGCCGGCGCTGCCCGCGCCGGCCCAGGAAGCGGGGCCGCCGGTGACCCGGCGCAAGCCCGCGCGGCCGAAGCCGACCGAGTCCAGCGCCGCCGAGAAGCCCGCCGAGAGCCGTCCCGCCGCCGCCGAGAGCGGCGTCCTCGTCTTCCGCTGCGACCGCGACTGCGTCGTGCTGCTCGACGGCCGCAAGGTGGCGCAGCTCGCGGCCCGCGCCCAGCACCGGCACACCGTTTCGATGGGCGAGCACATCGTCGAGGCCACGACGGTCGACGGCGCGCTGCGGTGGGAGGAGATCGTCAAGCCCGAGGCCAAGGGCCAGAAGATCGTCAACATCGTCTTCGCCGAGGCCGCGGCGGCCGCGGCGGCCGTGACGCCGCCCGAGCAGTTCGACAGGGCCGCGGCCGCGATCTACGCGGCGCTCGACGACGTGCGGGTGGCGGGCGCCGCGATCGGCTCCGCCCTCAAGCGCAACTTCGGCTTCCACAAGGCGAGCAACGACGCGCTGCACTCCGCGACCGCGAACCTCAAGCGCGAGCTGGACGCGCTGAAGCTGATGACCCCGGCCGACGAAGCGCGCAAGAAGGCCGCGACCGACCTCGACCGCGCGGCGGGCGCGGCCGACCAGTACTCGCAGACGATGGCGCGGGCGCTGGTGTCTGCCCAGGAGAAGAACTCCTCGCGCGGCGAGCCGCAGGACCTGACGGCGCAGGCCCTGGCCCTGCTGCCGGGCCTCGGCTGGGCGCCCGACACGATGCAGGTCTTCGCCCAGTCCGCGGCCTTCAAGGACGCCCTGCCCGAGGACATCCGAGCCCGGCTGGCCCAGGACCCGCAGGACCTCCGGCTCGGCGCCGACTCGCTCTCGGCCAGCCCGCTGCTGATCGTCGACGTGCAGAAGGGCTCGCTGGCCGAGGACCTGGGCCTGAAGCCCGGCGACCGGCTGATCTCCGCGGGAGGCCAGGAGCTGGGCTCGCTGATGGACTTCAAGCGTGCCCTGCGCAGCCACATGGGCGGGCGTTTCGTGCTCGGCTTCGAGCGCGACGGCAAGCGCCAGGACCGCGAGGTCAAGGTCCCCTCCCGGCTGCCCTGAGCCCCGTCCCGCCGGGCAGTTGACGCGACGCGGGCGCCGTCGCTAGGATGCGCCGCCTTTCAGTCGCAAATCTGGACGGACTTCGAACGCCCGCGAGACGAGCCGCCGCGGGAGCGTGACGCGGCGCACCGCGTGGCCTCCCCCGTGAGCCGCCTCACGGCGCGCCGAGGCGAACTGCATATCCTTGCCGCATTCGCGCGCGGCGCCGCCCGGGGCGGGCCGCGCGCGGGACCTCCGTGGAGGATGGCGATGGCGGACATGAACGAGCTCCTCGACCAGGCGGCGGAGAACGCCAGGGACCTCGCCGAGGAGGCGAGCCAGCTCCACGACGGGATCAACACGCTCTACGAGCGGGTCGACCTGCTCGGCGATCGCGTGGAGATGGAGTCCGAGAAGAACCACAG